>PVBE010965984.1_pt1 | contig 18301 bp, 12 predicted proteins | sample 1631181 | NCBI WGS metagenome assembly PVBE01 (sample SAMN08397723, study PRJNA350692) | Marine metagenome, whole genome shotgun sequencing project. | isolation source: water | place: Pacific Ocean | collected 2012-04
GAGGTTGCTCGCGTGTTTCGTCGCTCTGACATCACGACGACATTCGCACAGGCGTCTCGTGGTTTTCGCTTCGGAGCGGCGGTCGCCGAGCTGGCGGAGATCCTGCGTGGCGGGGGGTTCGTCGAGGAGCCGGATCTCGATCGGGTCGAGGAGGTCGCCCGAGCGGCGGCTGCTGACGAGGATTGGGATCAGCAGGAGTTCGTGACGCTGATCGGTCGGGTCGGTGCGCTGTCGCGGCACGCCCGGAACCGCCGCGGCGGGGGGTGAGCCAATTCGCCACCCGGACGCCCGTGTTTGGTTCGGTCAGTCGAGCAGAATCGCGCTCGCCCGTTCGATGATGTCGACGAAGCAATCCGAGTCGAAGGGTGACGGCAGTCCCGCCGACTTCAGCAGTTCCTTGAACGACGACTCTCCGCCGCGGTCGCACAGGGCGACATAGTCGCGGACGGTCTGCGCGGGATCCCGGAGCGACCGCAGCCAGAAGTGCAGGGCGCAGGTCTGCGCGAGCGCGTAGTCGATGTAGTAGAACGGGCGCACGTAGATGTGTCGCTGCCGTTGCCAGAACGCACCGTCGCCGACGTAGGGCAGGTCTCCGTACCCGCGCCAAGGCAGGTATGTGTGTTCGAGATCCCTCCACATCTCCTTGCGCTCGGCTGGCGTCGCTTCCGGCGCTTCGTAGACCCGGTGCTGGAACTCGTCGACCGCTACCGCGTACGGAAGCAGAAGCAGCGACTCCGTCAGGTGCACACGTCGGAACTCCTCGGCCTGCGGCCCGAACATCCGATCCATGTGCGGGTGCGCGAGGTGCTCGAGTGTCATCGAGTGGATCTCGGCCGACTCGAGCGTCGGCCACTGCAGATCGACCAGCGTCTTGTGCCGGCTTCGCCAGACCTGGAACGCGTGGCCGACCTCGTGGAGCAAGACGCGAACATCACTCCTCGTGGAATTGAAATTCGCAAATACGTACGGATATCCATGCGACGGAAACGCCGTGCAAAAACCACCGCCCGTCTTCCCCGGACGCGCGTGAAGATCCAAGAACGACCCCGACTCCAGTTCCGAATAGAACCCGCCGACCTCCGGACACACCGCCGCGAACAAATCCGCCGCCTCCCGACTCACCCAAGCCGCGTCCCCGAGCGGCTGCGGATTGCCCTCGAGACGGAACACCGGCTCGTCCCACAACTCCAGACGACCCACACCCAACGACCCCGCCTGGCGTGCACGAAGCGCCGACGCGAGCGGCACGATGTCGCGCCGTACAGCCGAACGGAAACGCGCCACGTCGTCGTCGCCGTAGTCGATGCGACTCATCCGCCGATAGCCGAGATCCACGTAATTCGGATAGCCCAACGCGACCGCCATCTCGTGCCGGATCCGGACCAGCTCGCCGAAAAGCCGATCCAGCGTCTCCCCGCGCTCTCCGAACCACGACCAGCACGCCGCCTGCGCCCCTCGTCGCTCGTCGCGGTCTGGGCTCTCGAAGAAGCGCCGCAGCGCAGGAAGATTGCACGTCTCGCCGCCGAACTCGATCTCCGCCGACGCCAGGAGCTCCACGTAGTCGTGGCCGACCGACGACTCCGCGACCAGGTGGTCGGCGAGGATCGGATCGAAGCTGGTGACGTCGCACGCCCAGCGTCGCAACAGCGCCTCCCCGAAGCGTTCGGCGATGCGGTCGCGAAACGGCGGAGCGATCAGCACACGCTTCGCGTCGAGCTCGTGCCCGAGGAGCACAGGGCGCAGCGCGTCCCAGGACTCCTGCGCCGCCTTGCGGTCCGGGTCGCGGGTGTCCTGCGCGAACCGCAGCGAAATCAGGGCGCCCGCCGTGTAGACTCGGCGTCGCTCCGCGTCCCAGGCGGTGACGGCCGCGTCGAGCTCCAAGTCTGTTCGGGCCGCCGTCAGCGCCGCGAGGATCGGCACGAACGCCCGGTTGAGAGATTCGGCGCTCAGCGGTGAAACGGCGATGTCCTCGAAGCGCATGGACCCCTCCGGCGGGTTGTGCCTATACGTGGCGATGACTCCGATCCTCGCCATTCCCGTCTACGAGTGCAGACAGCATCCCATCAGGCGCGTCGCGGCGCAATCACGTTGATCTCGGTGGCGATCTGCGCGCTCGCTGTCGTCGTCGCCGCCGGGTGCGGCGGGGCGACCGAGACTTCAGGCCCGGATCTGTTCGGCGAGCTCGTCACCTCGCCGCCGTCTGCCCCGTTCGAGACGGACGATCTCCCCACGGGAGGCGACGGCTATCCGCTGCGGGCCGCTGCTGTCGAGGGCGATTGGAGCACCTATCGTGGGAACGCCGAGCGCACCGGGACCCGCCTGGCCCCCGGGATCGTGCGGCCGCGAATCGCCTGGAGCGCCGAGGTCGGCATCCAGGGCTACGCCAACACGCCGCTGGTCGACGAGCAAACGGTCTATGTCACCAGTCAGGGCGACTCGCACAACGTGGCGGACAGCGACGACGGCTTCTACGCCATCGATCGGGAGTCGGGCCAACGCCGGTGGGCCTACGCGACGAACGAAGACATCAACGGGGCCTCGCTGACCGACGAGTTCGTGATCGGAGGGGCCGACGACGGGACCCTCTACGCGGTCCGGCGGACTGACGGGACCCTCGCCTGGCAGACCGAGCTCGGCGATCTGCTGACCCATGGACCGTTGGTCGTCGGTGACCGGCTCTACGTCCACGGGCAGGAGCACGTCACCATGCTCGACGCCCGCACCGGCCAGGGGCTCGCGCGTGTTCCCGGCTCATCGGCGGGCTGGGAGCCGCGAGGCGGACTTGCCGCCCGTGGCGAGACCATCTTTCGGACGGCGGAAGAGCGCCGGGTCGACGCCATCGCCGACGGCGATCGCCTGTGGGGCATCGGCCTGTCCGACGCCGAAGCCGAGTCCTGGGGGTGGTCGGCCACCTTCAGTCCGCCGATGGTCGTCGGTGGCGCCGTCGTCGTCGCGGCTCCGTCGTACGTCGACTACGAGTCGGCGTCGATCAGGATAGGCCTGATCGACGCCGACAACGGCGACGTTCTCTGGTCGATCGCGGCGGAGGAGCACCTCGGCGCCCCCATGATGACCAGCGACTTCGCGATCGCCTATGACCAGCATCATTTCGCATCGCTGCCGTGGCTGATGAATGGGATGCTCTACCACCCGCAGGTCTCGAACCCCTACCTGGTGGCGTTCTCCCTGGCGTCCGGGCGAGCCGTGAATGCAGTCGAGCTGCCGGACTGTCGGTGCCGGCAGTTCCCTTCGATAGTCGGCGTTCCATCGCGGGGGTACTTCCCGCGCCACGACGGGGCCCTCTACGCGTTTACCCCGGCCACCGGGACGCACGCCTGGGCGATCCAGCTGGGACGTCACGCCGAAGCTGGCCAGGCCGCGTCGATGGTCGGGCTGAGCAGCGACCCCTACGGGTATGGAGGCGGATACGAAGAGTATTGCGCCGGCGAGCCCTACGATTCGACGGCTCTCTTCGCGACACCCGCCATCGGCAACGACGGCACGCTCTACGTCGGTACGGGCGACGGATGGCTCTATGCAATCGTGGACGACGACTGGGAGTAACGAGCCCGGCGCCCGCGTGCGTATTCTCACGACACCTGCCGCCCGGGGAGCCCCCGAAGCGAGTCGGGCGCACACGGACATCGACCGAGGACAAGACGACATGACCAACGACACACACACGAAGGCGCGGCTCGGGCTCATCCTGGCGGTCGCGATCATCGGTGCCGCCGGTTGCGGACGATGCGGCGCGGAGCCGGACGCACCGAGCGTTACCGAGGTCCCCGAGTCCGGCGACGGATTCCAGGCGTTCGGTGCCGAGGGTTCGGCCGAGGCGCCCGAGGAACCGCAACGTCCCCGGATCGTCCACGAGACGCCCCCGACCCCTGGCGACTTCACTGTCGCGCCGGTCACCGGTGACTGGGCGACGTTCCGTGGCGATCAGACGCGGTCGGGGCTCCGAGAGGTGCGCGCGATCGTCGAGCCCCGCATCGCGTGGAGCATCGGCGTGGGGATCCAGGGCTACGCGAACTCACCCGTCGTGACGTCGGACGGGCTCTTCGTGTCGTCGCAGGGCGACACACACAACGGCCCGGACGAGCGCGACGGTGTGTACTCGATCGACCCGGCCACCGGCGCCATCCGGTGGTTCTCCCCGACCGAGCGAGACGCGAACGGGCTGGCGTACGCCGCCGGCGTGCTCGTGGCAGCGGCCGACAGCGGGAAGCTCTATGCGTTCGACGCGACGACCGGCACCGAGCTCTGGGTCGTCGACGTGGAGTGTCCGGTGTTCCACGCTCCGGTGATCGCCGACGGGAAGATCCGCCTGATCCGTCACGAATCGTACGCGACGATCGATCTGCATACCGGCGAGATCGACGGGGGAGAGCTCGCTGAGTGTCGGCGCTCGGAGCGTGGCGCGCTCAGCTACGTCGACGGCGTGTTCTACCGCACCGGCGAACGCGAGCAACCGCGCGCCCACGATGCGGAAGGCCTGATGTGGACGGCCGAGCCGCCGGCCGAGAACGTCAGGGTGCGTGGCCGCTGGATGCCCCACCTGGTGACGCGTTCGATGTTGATCGAGGCCGTGCACCGGTGGCCGTACGCGGTCGACGACGGTGGCTACAACTACCGGCCCGCGGCGCTCGCGCGCTGGGCCGACAACGGCGAGGTGGTTTGGACCGCCGACGTGAACGATCCGGCACACGCCAACAGCGAGGGCGACGACGGGCGCACGGCTTTCCTCCGGAGCCTGCCATGGGTGGCCGGCGACCGGGTGTTCTGGACGCCGACGACCGCCGCCGAGCTCGTCGCATTCGACATCATGACGGGTGAACGGGTCGACGCGGTCACACTCCCCGATTGCCGCAGTCGTGCGTTCGGCTCGATCGTCGGAACTCCCGAGATGGGCTACTACGCAAGGCACGACGGCCTGCTCTACGGCTTTCGGACGAACCCCCTGTCGATCGCCTGGCAGTTGTCCTTGGGTCTGCACGGCGCGACCGGTGGCGACGAGAGCCATCTGCCGGTGCTCGGCGTTTGCAGCTCGTTGCCGCGCAATGGAACGGCCCTCTTCTCCGCTGGCTCGATCGCACCCGATGGGACGCTCTACATCGGTTCGGGCGACGGCTGGCTCTACGCGATCCGGGACGCGTCCTGGGAGTAGTCCCGGCCCATGCCTACTTGATCGCCTTGTGGGCTCCGGACACGTTGTGCGCCCGCGACGTCCGGGCGCGCATCTCGACCGGGATCCCGGCGACCATCGGGTGATCGCGGATCGGAATGCGCCGACGGGTGAGCGTGTACGTGCTCGTCGGATACGTGTTGTCGGCATTCGCGTCGTAATGCCTGGCCGACTCGAGCAGCCACTCGTTCAGCGAGAACTGCGGGAAGTACTTGTCGCCGTCGAACTCGCCGTGCACCACGGTGAGGTACATGCGGTCCGCCCACTCGATCGTGGCGTCGTAGAGCAGGCGACCGCCGATGATCATCACCTCGGGAGCCGCGCCCGCGAGCGTGAACGCCTCGTCGAGATCGTGCGCTACGAGGCAGCCGGGAGCCGAGTATCCCATCCGCCGGGTGACGACGATGTTGGTCCGCCCCTTGAGGGGGTTCCCGATGGACTCGAAGGTCCGTCGCCCCATCACGATCGGGTGGCCGAGCGTGAGGGTCTTGAAGCGCCGAAGGTCCGCGGGCAGATGCCACGGGAGCGCGCCTCCGCAGCCGATGACGCGGTTGTAGTCGAGGGCGGCAACGAGGCTGACCAGCATGGCGCTCAGACGGCGATGGGGGCGCGGATGGCCGGGTGATGCTCGTATCCTACGAGCGCGATGTCGTCGAAGGCGAAGCCGTCGATCTCCCGGACGTCGGGGTTCAGCTCCAGGCGCGGCAGCGGAAGCGGCGCTCGTTCGAGCTGCGTGTGCGCTTGTTCGAGATGATTCGCGTAGAGATGGACATCGCCGAAGGTGTGGACGAAATCTCCGACGTCCAGTCCCGTGACCGCAGCGACCATGTGGGTCAACAACGCGTAGGACGCGATGTTGAACGGTACACCGAGGAAGACGTCGGCCGACCGCTGGTAGAGCTGGCACGAGAGCCGGCCGTCGACGACGTAGAACTGGAAGAGGCTGTGACACGGCGGCAGGGCCATGTGGTCGACCTCGGCGGGATTCCAGGCGGAGACGATGTGCCGCCGCGAGTCCGGGTTGTCGCGGATCTGCTCCACCACTCGCGCGATCTGGTCGATGGATCCTCCGTCTGAGGTCGGCCAGGCGCGCCATTGGGCCCCGTAGACGGGACCCAGCTCGCCGTCCTCGTCCGCCCACTCGTCCCAGATGTGGACGTTGTTCTCGGTGAGGTAGGCGATATTGGTCTCGCCCCGCAGGAACCAGATCAGCTCGTGGACCAACGAGCGGAAGAAGAGCTTCTTCGTCGTGACGGCGGGGAAGCCGTCGCGCAGGTCGTAGCGGCACTGGTAGCCGAAGACGCTGCGGGTCCCGGTTCCGGTGCGATCCGCCTTCGGCGAGCCGTGCTCCAGGACGTGGCGGAGCAGTTCGAGATACTGTCGCATGAGGTCCGAACGATGGGTCCTGGGCATGTAGCAGAGGCGGATCCCGGTCTCAAGGCGCCGCCGGTGTCGGAGGCGTTCGAGGATCGCTCGCTCGACGGCTGGCACGCGCGTTGCAATTCAAGAGCAGCACCACGTCCCTCGCGCTGCCGGCGACCCGCCGGGGCGCACTAAAGGAGAGCGTTTCTCATCGTACGTGCCCTTGGTTGCTCAAAATTCTGACGTCGGCCCTCACCGAATCGGTCAGAATTCTGACCCCGAGCGCCCCAGCCCAAAGGACCCGAACATGCAACGACATCGCTTCTCACTTCTCGGCATCGCCGCCGCGCTCGCGGTCGGCGGAGCCACTCTGCTCGCCCCCGTGGCGGCCTCCGCTTGCGGTGGCTTCTTCTGCAACCGCAGCCAGCCCGTCGATCAGACCGGCGAACACATCTTCTTCGCGTACGACGAGGATGAGAACACCGTCGAGGCCCAGGTCCTGATCAACTACGCCGGTCCGAGCGACGAGTTCGCGTGGATCGTGCCCACGCCCACCAACCCAGAGATCGGGCTGTCGAGCTTCAGCGTGTTCGCGCGTCTGAACAACATGCTCACCCCGCGATTCCAGCTGAATTGGAGCGAGATCGGCTCCTGCACCTACGACGAGATAGACCCCGAGGCCGCTGGAGCGCCCACCGCCGGCGCCGGCGGCGACGATCGAGACAGCGGCGTGACCGTGGTCGAAGAGCGCGCGGTCGGCCCGTACGACACCGTGACCCTGCAGGCCACCGACGCCGAGATCCTGATCGAGTGGCTCCAGGACAACGGATACGACCTGCCCGATGACATCACCCCCTTCGTCGCGCCCTATATCGAGATGGGCGGTGACGTGCACTTCGTCGCGTTCAAGCTGCAATCCGATCGCGAGTCCGGTGACATCCAGCCGATCACGCTGAAGTACGAGTCGTCCAAGCCGATGATTCCGATCCAGCTGACCGCCGTCGCTACGCAGCCCGACCTCGGTGTGACGGTGAACGTGCTCGGTCCATACCGCGCAGTGCCGGAGAACTACCTGCACGTCGAGATCAACTTCGCACGTCTCGACTGGCTGATGGGCGGCTCGAACTACAACGAGCTGATCATCGCGGCGATGGACGAGGCCGGCGGACAGGGTTTCCGGACGGAGTTCGCCGGTGAGTCCGTGATCATGGACGGCATGTTCTTCGAGGAGGGGCGCTACGACAAAGACGCGCTCGCGGGCGCTGCCAACCCCTACGAGTTCATGGAGCAGCTCCGGATGCAGGGGTTCATGGGTGACGCGCAGATGCTGAACCTGTGGCGCCGCTACCTGCCGCCGCCCACCGACACCGACGAGCGTTCGTTCTACAACTGCCTGGAGTGCTACAGCGAACACGTCGACGGCGCCGACTTCGACGCCCGCGCATTCACCAACGAGCTGTGGGCGACCATCGTCGAGCCCCTGGAGCACGCCGAGGATCTGGTCGACACCATCCCCTACCTCTCGCGGCTCTACTCGACCCTCTCGGCCGAGGAGATGACCCTCGACCCCGTGTTCGCCTTCAACCCTGACATGGACGACCAGTCGAACGTCCACATCGCCGACGCGATCGTCGATTGTGGTGATGGCGGTGAGTACTACACCTCGCCGATCATCATCCGTCTCGAAGACGGCCGCGAGATCGTGACCGGATACGAGGTGCCGCGCGACGATCTCGACGCGATGCCGGCGGCCGACTCCTACGCGGAGACCGGCGCCTCGGGCCAGCCTCGCGAGGTGCACTCGAACCGGGAGTCCATCGACGTCGCCATCGCCGACTACAACGCGAGCGTGGGCGAGTCGTTCCTGATTCCGCACCGCCAGAGTCGTCGCCGTGGCTGCGCGGTCGGTGCCGGCACCCCGGACGTCGGGCTCCTCGGACTCGCCCTCGTCGGTCTCGCGTTCGTGCGCCGCCGTCGCTGAGGCGTCGTCGATCGCGTGCATCGCCCGGGCGGGTCGACCGCTCGGGCGAGCGTGCTTTTTGTCAGGGGAGGAAGCGGTCGGCCCGCAGGCGCATCACGTCGCCGCGGACGTCGAGCATCGCCTCGATGTACCACCGGCTGTTGACGTCGAAGACGACCAGCACGCGTTCGCCCCTGTGCCGCGCGAGCGCGTCCTCGATCAACGCCGCGTGCCGTGCGTGCACCCCGAGCTCCCCACCGGGTCGCATCTCGTCCTCGGTGGCGTAGGAGAGGGCGCGGCCGACAGCACCGGTCAGGTCTCGGAACTCGTCGCCGTGAAGCCACCGATGGTTGCGGAGGCCATCGTTGCTCAAGACGGCCGTGCTCAGCCGCGCTCGCGATGCGATGTACCGGCGATCCAGCGGCCCACGCGGGTGCTCGTCGAAGTAGTTCCGCCGCGCCGCGTCCGCCGCGTCGGTCCAACCGGACACCGGCACCAACGTGTAGCCGAGCTCGTCGCGGAGCGGGATGACGACATCGTAGAGCTCCGGGAGTTGCTCGACCCAACGGTTGGACGGCGGCTCGACCTCGGCCCGTTCTCGACGTGCGTCGACCTCTGCCACGATGGCGTCGAACTCATCGGGCGGTAGCTCGACGAGGACGACGTCGGGCCTGAACTGTCGCACCGCATGCTCGACGACGACCAGGCCGTAGCCGTCTTGCCGGTGCGCGGTGTGGAGCGTGCCGACCACGCTGACTATCGTCACACCCTCGGTCGACGCCTCCTCCGCGGCCGCGCCGACCATGCCCGGAGCCGCCGAGGTCGCCTGCGTCCCGCCACATGCCGAGGCGAGCGCGACCAGCACTATCAACGCCAGAAGCGCTGCGTCGAGGCGATGTCTCACCCCCTCGCACCCCCTGACATCGCCGCTGGTCGGACCCCCCGAACTCGGTGTCTGGTCGTCGAGTGGTGGGTTTCCTCGGGTCACCGAAGTCGTCTCTCGTGTGTAACCGGCTTGAGCATGAGGCGCTCGTCGTCGATAAGGCTTGGCAGGCATTCGTACAAGCGCCCCGATCTGTCGCCCCCCGGGCGGGGGCACCCTCGACGACCCGCGGCATGCGTCGACCCGGCACGAACATCGGCCCCTACGTGCTCCAGGCGACCCTGGGCGTCGGCGGTATGGGTGAGGTCTACCGGGCGGTCGCTCCCGACGGGTCCACGGTCGCGATCAAGGTCGTCCGCGCCGATCTCGTCGGCCAGCCGGAAGTGCGCCGCCGCTTCATGCGCGAGGCCCGCGCAGCGGCGAAACTGGAACACCCCCAGATCTGTCAGCTTCTCGACTTCGGCGTCGACGGCGGCCACTTCTACCTCGTCATGGAGTACGTGGGGGGGGGCTCGTGCGCCGCCTGGCGGGACACGCCACCGGACGGCCGCACGCTGCTGCGTCTCTTCGACCAGATCCTCGCGGCTCTCGCCTATGCCCACGCGCGCGGGGTGATCCACCGGGACCTGAAGCCGGAGAACGTCCTGCTCGACTTCTCGGCTGACGGCAGCCTGACCGCCAAGGTCGTGGACTTCGGCGTCGTCCACTTCCGCGACGAGGAACAGCAGGACGCGCCCGGCGCGCATCGCCTGATCGGCACGCCAGCGTACATGAGCCCCGAGCAGGCGCTCAAGCTCGCCGACGTGTCGCCGGCCACCGACCTCTATGCGGTCGGGATCATGCTCTTCGAGCTGCTGACCGGCGCGCGACCCTTCCTGGGAGAGAGCGCGGCCGCCACGGTGATGGCACATGTGAACACCCCGATTCCGCCGCTGAGACTGCGGCCCGGGTTGTCGTCCGAGGGTGACCTGGAGGGGGTCATCCACCACCTCCTCGCCAAGGAGCCCACCGATCGGTATCTCTTCGCCATCGATGCCCGACGCGCGCTCGACAAGGTCGTGCTGACCGGACAGGCGGAGCACCGGTGGGAGGCGTCCGGAGCATTCCCGGAGACGGACGGCACGGACTCCGACGCCGAGACACTCCGCCCGATGCCGACGGACCCGTCGGCGGCGCACGAGGCGGTCGAGCCGGATTCGCCGTTCCGACTGTTCAGCCTGAGGGACCCCCCCTTCCTCGGTCGAATCACCGAGACCGAGCGTGTTCTCGACGCCGCCCGCTCCGTGTTGCGGACGGGACGGCCGCGCGTCGTGCTCATCGAAGGTGAGATGGGCGTCGGCAAGACGCGCCTCGTGACGAACGCGCGCGAGCAGCTCGAAGAAGAAGGCCTGATGCAGACGTGGCGCGGGCCCTTCGACGGTCGCGCCCCGGGTCCGGACGTCGGCGTCGCCCACGCGTTGCGGCGGGGCTTGGGCCTGCTCGGGCTCACGGCGGCCGAAGTCTCGCACCGCATCGAGGTGTTGCTGTCGCGCCACGACGTGGGTCCCCGCGAGACGGCGGCGATGGTCGAGCTCCTCGGCCCCGCCGAGGGCAAGGCGATCGGCCCGCTCCAGCTCGACTCGGACGTCGCCCGGTGGGCGCTGGTCGAGCGCGTGCTCGCACGTGCGTCACAACAACGGCCGGTCATGCTCGTGCTGACGGACGTCCACCTCTCGGACGGCTCGCCGCTGCGCATGGCGCGTTGGCTCCTCGAGGCGCCGCCGAAGAAGCGGCCGTGGCTCCTGGTGATGACCTTCCGGCCCGAGTCCGTCCGCGTCGAGGGACCCTTCTCGTCGTCCATGGGCGCGCTCCTCCAGGCCCGTCGCCCCGACGTCGAGTTGCTGACACTCGGCCGCATGGGGTTGCGGGCGTTGCAGGAGATCGTGCGGAGTTGCGTCCCGTTGGAGCCCGGTCTGGCCGACGTGATCGCGATGCGGGCGGCCGGCAACCCGATGTTCGCGATCGAGCTCGTTCGGCACCTCGTCGACTCCGGACGGCTGGAGGGATATGGCGAGGAGCCATCTCCGGCCGAGCTGCTTCGCGACCTGCCCGACGCGGTCGGGGTTCTTCTGCGCCGACGTGTCGAAGAGGCTGGTGTCGGACCCGAGACCGATGCACACACCATCGAGGTGTGGGAGCGCATCGCGGCGCTGGGATTGCGTGTCCCCGTCGGACTCGCGCTGGTGCACGTGGCGGACCTCGGTTGGGCCGACCCCGCGACCGCGTTCGAGCGCGCCCTCAATGCGGCGATCAGCAACGGCATCTTGCTCGAGGACCACGAGGGTACCTTCCGCTTCGAGAGCGGCCTGATGCGCGACGCGCTCCTCGAGAGGGTCGCGGAGCGAGGATTGGCGGCGGAGATACAGCGGAGTGCCGGTGACGCCAAGGTCCGTCACTGGTCGCAGGATCTCGAGCCACACGCGATGGAGATCGGGCGCCACTACGAGCTCGGCAACCAACTCGACCTGGCGGTGGAATTCTATTGGCGCGCCGCTGCGTACGCCCGCGCGACGAGTCGGTATTCGACCTGCCTCGAGGCGTACGAAGCCATCGAGCGGGCCGTGGACATCGGCATCGCCGACGCCTCCACGCATCGCCTGCGCGCTCTGTTGAGCCGCGGAGACGCATTCCTGCAGCTCGCGCGCTTCGGCGACGCGGCGAAGTGCGCGACGATGGCGAGCCGGTACGCGGATGCGTCGGGCAAGGCGAATCCCGCCGAGGCGCTGCGCCTTCTCGCCGAGGTGTCGCGCCACCGAGGGGACACCCGAGAGGCACGCTCGCTCTACGAAAGTGCCCGGTCGGCGTTCGGGCGTGCCGGCGGGCGTGCGGGACAGGCGTGGACGGCGATGGGGCTCGCCCGCCTGGAGCTCCAGGACAACCAGCTGCAGGCGGCCGAGCAGCACCTCCGCGCCGCCCGTGATGCGTTCGACGAGGCCGGGGATACCGCCGGCGAAGCGACGGCACTGAGGGAGCTCGGGCGCACAGCGTTCCGCACCGGTCTGTTGGAGGAGGCGCGATCGCTGACCGAGGCCGCGCGGGCCGGCTCCGAGCGACTCGGCGATCGCCAGGGGGCGGCGCTCTGCACGACGACCCTCGGCGAGGTTGCGCGGGCGTTGGGTGATCCGGCCGCGGCGATCGAACTCTTCGAAGCGGCCCGCGACGAGTTGACCGCCGTCGGTGATTGGCACGGCGCCGCTGTGGCCACCCTCGCGATGGGCGTGACGACCCGGGAGACCGACCAGCAGGAGGCAGCCCGAGAGCACCTCCTCGAGGCGCTCGCCGCCTTCGAGGAGATGGGCGACCGGCAATACCTCGCGATCGTCGGGCTCGCCTTGGGGGCGCTGGACGCCGAAGCCGATCGCTGGGATCTCGCCGACCCGCGGCTGCGGGCCACCTTGGAGCGCGACCGCCGCGAGCGCATCGACCATGCCAGCTTCGTCACGATGCTGGTCGACCTCGGCCGAACGGCGCTGTTCGCGGGCCGCAATGCCCTCGCCAAGGAGCTGTTGATCACGGCGAACTACAAGCTGGGGCGCATCGCGGCCGAGTCGCCGCTCTACGACAGGGTCGACGAAGTGCAGTATCTGCTCTCCGAGCTGCAAGACGCCGAAACCGACCTTGACGAATCGACTGCGGTCGTCGATCTGTTCGCCGACGACGATCTCACCGGAGATGAGTAGATGGATCACGCGCACGAAGACGAGACGACCGAGACCGAGCCGAAGGCAACGCCGAGGCACTACCTCGACGCCGCTGCATGTCCGCGCGTGAAGCCGCAGTTCGACGCCGCGGCCGTCGCGCGGGAGTATCTCGACGAGATGGAGCGAGAGGGGCGCCTCCACCTGACCAAAAAGCGGTCTGACTGATCGCCCCACGCCATGACCTCTCCCCCACGGCTTCGTTCGACGATCGTCTGCATTGCCTGGGCGCTCGCCCTCGGGGCGTGCTCCGGTGACGCGGCCGACGGTGAGGCAGACGCGGCCGACGCGGCGGTAGGCGAGATCGCGGAGACCGGCGACGCCGCGGTCGGGTCCGACGCCCACCCGGAGTCCGCCGGAGTCGACACGGAGCCAGACGTCGCCGATGCGGGCGAGGTCGCGGAGACCGGCTCCGATGTTCCGCCGTCGGACGCCGCCGCGGCCGGGGACTCCGCCGCCGCTGCCGACACCGCGTCCGAGGACGCCGCTCCGGACGACGTGGACGTGGAGCCGGACGTGCAGGCGTTCGAAGAGTCCGGAACCGAGCCGGTCACGATCGATCCGGAGACCGACACCACGGCGATCGGACCGCCCGGACCCTGCGGAACGCCCGTTGCCATCGTCGGCAGCGGTCTGCGCCGACATCCCTATGTCCAGAGCGTCTTCACGACGTCGGCGCGCGTCGCCTGGACCGACACCGAGGCGCCGTCGGGTTCCGTGCGCTACGCGGCGGTCGGTTCCCACCGGTGGCGGCGGGTGGCCGCCGAGACGCGGCGCTTCGAGACGGACGAGACGGGAGACGAGGTCGTCTACACCGCCTTCGACGCGACCCTGGTTGGGCTCGAGCCCGATATCGACGTCTGCTACGAGGTCTACGGAGACGGCGACCTGATCGTGGCTCGCGGCGCATTGCACACCTCCTGGGAAGGCGATGACCGGCCGCTGCGGATGATCGTCGTCGGCGACACCGGGAACGACTCTCCGGAGCAGCATGCGATTCGCGACCGCATGATGGAGGTCGAGGCCGACCTCTTCCTGCACCTCGGCGACATGGCCTACGGAGACGGAAGGTACCCGGAGTTCGAGCGGCATATGTTCGCGGTCTACGCCGAGCTGTTGCAGGCCATCCCGATGTGGCCGACGGTCGGCAACCACGAGTACAAGACCGGGCTCGCCACCCCGTACATCGCCGTGTATTACCTGCCGGAGAACGCGTGGCGCGCAGAGGAGGCCGAGTACTACTACAGCTTCGACTACGGCAACGCGCACTTCGTCTCGCTCGACTCGAACGAGTTCCGTTACGTGACGACGATCGGTCCGCGCGAAGACAATATGATCGACTGGCTGAGGGCCGACCTCGCCGCGTCCGATGCCGAGTGGAAGATCGCCTTCATGCACCACCCGATCTACTCCTCGGGCCAGCACGGAAGTACGCCGTGGCTCCAGGCCGTCCTCGTGCCGGAGTTCGAGGCCGGGGGCGTCGACCTGGTCCTGGTCGGGCACGACCACCACTACGAAAGGACGGTCCCGATCCTCGGTGACGCGATCGCGCGCGACGACGCCGCGGCGCTGACCTACATCGTGGCGGGCGCCGGCGGCGTCGGGTTGCGGGAGGTGGCCGGAGACTGGTTCACCGAGGTCGCCGACGACCAGGTCCACAACTTCCTCTACCTGGAGATCGACGGCTGCACGGCGACGGGCCGCGCGATCGGCATCGCCGGTCAGGAAGTCGACGCCTTCACGCTCGACGGCTGCGACTGACGCGGTCGTTTACGGATCCACGTCAGCGGTGGAGACACAGCCGTCCCCCACTCGTGGGGGACAGCGGAGCGAAGCGGAGCAGGGGGAGAGCCTCAGTCTACCGCTGCCGTTGGGTCGCCGGCTGCTTCTGACTGCACGTGCGTGGCAGACTGCGGCTCCCCCCTCCGCCCGCCGTTGGCGGGCACCTCCCCGCGAGCGGGGAGGGGCTGCGTACCCCACGTCAGAGGTGGACACACAGCCGTCCCCCGCTCGCGGGGGACAGCGTAGCGCAGCGTAGCAGGGGGAGAGCCTCAGTCTACCGCTGCCGCCTTCACGCGCCTCCGCCGCCACACCAACCGCAGCGCCCCAACCACGACGACGGCCACCGGCGGGTGGCCCCCGCCGCCCACCGCGCAACCCCGCCGCTTGCGTCCCCGGCCGTCCTCATCCTCTTCGTCCTCGCCCCCGTCGACATCCGCGCCGCCAACATCGGCTCCGGTGTCGTCGCCTGCGTCGGCACCCCCTCCCGCGTCCCCGGTTCCGCCACCCCCGGCGTCGCCTCCACCCGCATCAGCACCGGCATCGGCATCGCCGCCGATATCGTCGTTCAGCGGCGACGTAGAGCCGTCGATGTGCGGAGGCTCGACATCGTCGATCGGCATGCAATCCGCCGGGTCCACGCAGGCGACCTCGAAGTCGGCCACTGCCGTCCCCACGAGGGTGACGCCGTCGATCCGCTCGGCGCCATCGACGAGCGCGACCCGGTAGCGTCCACCCGGCGTGAGCGCTTCTTCCGGGGTGACCGACACGAGTCGGGTCCAACCGGCGCCCCAGCGCGTGTTGCGGAGTGAGGTCGCCACGGGCGCGCCCTGCTCGTCCGTCCACTCCGCGGCGATGGAGTCCCAGCGCACGCCGGCGCAGAAGATGAAGGTCACCCAACCGTCGACGGTACCCACCTCGTGGGAGCGCAGGCGATAGGGCGCGGTCGGGTAGGTGTGGGTGACGCTGTCCTCGGCCGTCAGCCCGTCGTGGAGCCGATCCCAGAGGGCCTCGATGTAACGTCCGGTCGGGACGATCTCGGCCCGCAACGAGCCGGGGATGTCCGGGTCCATATAATGGGCCTGCGTCCACGGGATCGCCTCGCTGTACTGGTTGCCAAGCCCCTCGGCGACGGTCCAGCCACCCTCGTGGACGTAGAGGAGGGTCATTACGTCGACTGCGCTCCAGATATCCCGCTCGGTCACCTCGGCGTCGAGCCCGTCGTAGAGCTCGAGCAGGGTGTCCATGGGGACGTAGGGCTCGGGCACGAATCGCAGGTGAGCGTCGAGGGCGAGGAAGCCGTCGCTGCCCGGGTCGGCCTCCTCCTGCCCGCCGTCGTCGTGCTCGCGGGTCTGGAAGAGGAAGAGGGAGTCGAAGACCTCGTCCTGGAGTCCGTGCGAGGCAGCACCGAAGAGAAAAGCGACCCGCTTGCGAGACTCGAGGTCGTCCCAGGGCGGCGGATCGTTCTCGCGGATCCAGGTCACGAAATCCTGGATGAAGGGTTCCCAATGCGTGTGCTCCGAGTACGCGCGCGTCCGGGTGGCGAGGTCGCCGGACTGCGGAAAGTACCCGGAGTCGGTGAATGCGGCGCCGAAGAGCGCGGCGTTGAACACGTCGGGGTCCGAGAAGAAGTCGCGGACGTCGCTCGGCGGCAGGTTCTCGATCGCCCACCCGGTGACGTGGATATGACCCCAGATGCCGTGGGCACGGGCGTCGCGGGGGGCGACGAGACAGAGCGCGGAGGCGAGTGTGAGGGTGAGCGCGAGAGACCGCGATCGGGCGTCGGACATCGGTGTTGCTCGGCGGCGTCGGGGACGAGACAGGGCGGCGGTGGCGCAGTGTAGCAGCATCGAGCGTGACGCGGCGACGGGATGATCGCCAGCGGTGAGCCCGTGCCCTCCAGCGTCTCGACTCGCCGGCCTGCCTCGCTTGGGCCGCTTTCCCGTTGAGCCGTCTCTGCGCTGCGGCTATGACCCGTGGAGCGGCTCGGTTCGGGTCGCGTCTTCGCCCACTCCCGCGAGCGATCGATGAGTCTCTCCGTCGGAATCGTCGGTCTTCCGAACGTCGGCAAGTCCACCATCTTCAACGCGCTGACCGCGGCGGGTGCCGACAGCGCGAACTACCCCTTCTGCACGATCGATCCGAACCACGGCGTGGTGCCGATCCCGGACGCTCGCCTGCAGCGGATCGCCCGGTACATCCCGCGCGACCAGATCATCCCGACGACCCTGGACGCCTTCGACATCGCCGGCCTGGTCAAGGGCGCGTCGAAGGGCGAGGGACTCGGCAACCGCTTCCTGGCCCACATCCGCGAAACCCACGCGATCCTGATGGTCGTGCGCTGTTTCGACGACGCGAACGTCGTCCACGTCGACGGTGCGATCGACCCGATCCGCGACATCGAGGTCATCGAGCTGGAGCTCGGCCTCGCGGATCTGGAGACGGTGCAGAAGCGCCAACACAAGTCGGAGTCGGCGGCAAAGACGGGCAAGCCGGAGGCGAAGGCCGAGCTGGCGTACATCCAGGGCCTCGGGCGACACCTCGACGCCGGTCGACCGGCGCGGAGTTACCCTGTCGAGACGCCCGAGCAGCAGGAGATCATCGACGAGATGCACCTGCTGACGGTCAAGCCGGTGCTCTACTGCTGCAACGTCGGGGAGGACGACCTTCCGGACGGCAACGAATATGTGGAGCGTGTGCGCGCCCGCGCGTCCGCCGACGGCGCCGGTGTGGTCGTGTTGTGTGGAAAGATCGAAGAGGAACTCACCGGCCTCGAGGCCGACGACCTCGCCGAAATGCTCGAAGCCTACGGGCTGGAAGACCCCGCGCTCCACAAGCTGATCCACGCCAGCTACGCCCTCCTCGGCCTCCAGAGCTTCTTTACGTACAACGACAAGGAGATCCGCGCCTGGACCATCCCGGTCGGCGCCACCGCCCCCCAAGCCGCCGGCGTGATCCATACCGACTTCGAGCGCGGTTTCATTCGAGCGAACGTCTTTGGGATCGAAGACCTCGAGACGTACGAGAGCGAGGCCGCGATTCGCGCGGCGGGGAAGCTGCGGAGCGAGGGGAAGGAGTACGTCGTCTACGACGGCGACGTCGTGTTCTTCCTGTTCAACGTGTGAAGTGAGCTGTAGCCAGGGTAAGCCGGATCACCCGTGATGTTTCAGGAAGTCGAAGCGTTGAATGGAGAGTTTTTCGATGGGGAAAGGGCAAGAGCCTGCGGACAACACCAGCAAGCGGTTGCGTATTCTCGTCGCCGGCTCGACGGGCTACTTGGGTCGCTACGTGGTTCGCGCACTTCACGCTCGGGGGCATAGGGTCCGGGCTCTGGTTCGAGATCCGGAACGACTTGGCGCGGCTCGCGAGTCTGTCGCCGAGGTCTTCGTAGGTCA
>PVBE011711805.1_pt1 | contig 18301 bp, 17 predicted proteins | sample 1631181 | NCBI WGS metagenome assembly PVBE01 (sample SAMN08397723, study PRJNA350692) | Marine metagenome, whole genome shotgun sequencing project. | isolation source: water | place: Pacific Ocean | collected 2012-04
GACGCCAGATCTTCGTTACACTGTTTTTCATCGGGTGGAATACTCCTTGTTGATTGTTCAGCCTTTACAACTGATCTGATCAATAGGGACCACCCGAGTTCAATTTAACTGCTCAGTATTTCTGCTCCGTTATTTAGAGTCGCGCAGGTTGATCTGGTCGCACGCGGGGCCGCCCCGGGCAGAAAATGTCCGTATTCTCGAAGACTTCCGATACCGGTCCAAACGGCTCAGCTACACCGCCAAATCCTGTTCCTGCACCGTGCAACCGACAGTGAACGAAAGCGCCAACTAGGAGTCGAGCGTCAAACGCAAGTCGATACAAACCACCTGACCTGCCGATGAGACGAGGACTGAGAGTCGCGCGTCAAGCAACAATACGGTCGTGGAGCGCCTGGTCCAGTTCCACGAAGGCCCCCCGTTCCGGGTCGTTGAAGTAAAGTGTGTCGGTCGTCTCGCTGGGGTCGAAGCCCTGGCGCACTAGGTCGGCTTTCTTCTGTTTGAAAGTCGCGGTCACCTCAAACTCATCGCCGACGCGTAGAAAAAGCGGGCGCGCGTACTCGGGCAACTGTTTGACTAGATGTTCATGGAGGTCCCCAAGCTCGATCGGGCCGTCGCAGACGATCGCGGCCATTCCAGCTCTGCCGTCCGAACCGGGAACCTGCACCCCGTAGACATTCGCCTCCAGGATGCCCGGAAAAGCCGTCATCGCCACGGCGACCTCGGCGGTCGACACGTTCTCGCCTTTCCAACGAAAAGTATCGCCGACCCGGTCGACGAAATAGAAATGGCCGTTCTCGTCCTTGCGCATCAGATCACCGGTGCGGAACCACCGATCGCCCTTCTCGAAGACGTCGCGCAAAATCTTTTTCTCGTCGTCGGCTTTGTTGGCGTAGCCCTCGAAGCGGCTCGTCGGTCTACAGGCGTCATTGACGATCTTGCCGATCGCCTCGCCGGTCTCGTTGGTCGCGCACGGAACGCAAAAGCCCTCGTCATTGCGAAAAACTTGCTCTGTCTCGATCTCGAAGCGAACGATGGTCGTGGGGAAACGGTGGGACAGAAACCAGGGGATGCGGCCGACCGCGCCGGGCTTTCCCTCAAAATTGATCAGGCTCACGTTGCCTTCGGTCGCGGTGTAGAATTCCAGGATCCGGGGAATGCGGAAGCGGCTTTGCAGGTCTTCCCACACGTCCGATCGCAGACCATTGCCGAACGCTAGTCGCAGACGATGTCCGGTCTCGCGCGGGTGCGGCGGCGAGTTAACCAGATAGCGACAAAGCTCGCCGATATACTGGAACAGCGTGCAGTCGAAGCGAACGATATCTTCCCAGAACTCGCTTGCAGAGAATCTTTCCCGAATGATCACCGCACCGCCGTTGATCAGGACGGCCCCGGCGGCGCTCAGCCCGCCCGCGACGTGATACATCGGCAGGCAGTCGTACATGCGGTCGGATCGTTGCGTATTCATCAGCGCGGCAGCGCCGAGGATGATCGACAGCACGCGATAGTGGTTGACGTTCGCCGCCTTGGGCAGACCGCTGGTGCCCGACGTGTAGAGGTAGAGCGCGCGATCCTCGATCGTCAGCGGCCGGCGGTCGGTTGGCGCGAGCGCATCGCCCGGCAGTTGGTCGATTTCGCGATCGATCCGCGGAAATTCGTCTCCAGTCTCGCCGTGTACCCAGACCTTTGGGGTCGACGCGAGTAGTGGCTCTGCCGTTTTGAAAGCAGCGAGCAATCCGGCAGCAACGATAATGTGCTTCGGCGCAACGATGTCGATGCAATGAGCGAGCGATGGCCCGACAAGATTGGTGTTGAGTAGCGCAACGACGCCGCCGGCGCGCGTAATGCCGATCCACACAGCCATGAATTCCGGCCTGTTGGGCATCAGCAGGCACACCGCGTCTCCCACCGACACATCTTGGCGGAGCGCCCACCGGGCGTAGCGATTCGACCGCTCGTCGAGCGCTCTATAGCTCAATTGCTCAGTTTTTCCGATAAGCGCCGGCGCGTCGCCGAATTCTTGCGCCAATTCTTCGACGATATCGGGAAATACGCGGTCCGGGTTCTTCGCGATCGGCGTAACCATCCGGAGTGCGCGCGCGGCTTCCCTGAGGACCACCGCGTCGCCTTTGAGACGATCGAGAAAACGAAAAGCCATCTTTCGCCCCTGCGTTACCTGCCGAAAGTCGCCGTAATCTGCCCGGAGTCTGACGAACGACCTCACCGAGCGGCATCAGAAGATTGTCGGCCGAGGCAACGGGAAATTCAAGCTGCTTTCTACCGCAGCTTAAGCACGAATCTGTCAGTGAGTCGCTAGTTCGTTTCGGGGCGGCGAATAAACGCCGATCGCCGAGCCGTAATACGCGATATGCGAACCTGCACGGTCGTCGCCGGCGAAACAGAAGGTCTGGTCCCAGCGTCGCTGGTCATCGCGCGCCGGGCGACATAGGATTTCGATCTTTCGGTTGCTTGATGGGGAGCAGGTTATGACACAGTCGTTGAAACTCGGTTTCTTTGGTCCGATGAAAACCCTGGACAGTGCAAGCTGGGCGCTTGAAGCGATCGGAGCGGGTGGCTTGCGGGCGTGGATAGACCACGCCCCGATGCCGGGCGTAACGCCCGCGATTATGCGTTGGTGGTTCGAGCACGTCGATTCGTTCACGACATTCAACGGTACGGACTTCACCGGGCCTGAAGTCCGCGCCTACCGATACTGGCATCCATTCGATCACATCAAAGTAAGTTGGGCGAAAAAGGTACTGGGAAGTGATGGACGGATAGGGGAGGGTAGCGTCATCGCCATCGATGAGGATATCGGGGGGCGTTACCCGGTGCGCGCGAAGGCGCGCGTGTCTCGTTTCGATGACGGCGCTTTCAACTTCGATCTGCTTGCCGGCGGTGTTGCACCGGTCGGCCAAGTGCTCCACGTTTGGGATCCTTCCGAGGGCGGTCTTCGGTTCCGTACCGAGGTGATTATCGACTCGCCCGTCCCGATCATCGGCCCTATTCTAACTTGGCTCGCACGTCGATTTGCTTTTACCGATGACTTACTCAACGCTTGGATCTTGCACAACATCGAGGAAAGCGGTGAGACCGAACGGTTTGTTCCACAGCTTTATGAGCACGCAAACTTGGACTGATTCCGTCAATACGCTCGCATCTTTCGGATCTTCGAGTTCGAAGCCTAAATAATCGATCCGAAAAGTGCTTCACGCTGTTGGTAGGTCCGCGCTACCGTCACCCCGGACTCGATCCGGGGTCCAGTCAAACAAAGTCCGCCCTACCGTCACCCCGGATTCGATCCGGGGTCCTTATTCCGAACTGATCGATATTCCGGATCAACTATTTAGCGGCTCAGCAAAAGCAGGAGCCAGTATCCCCAATAAGCCATGACCAGCACGGAGCCGATGGCTATAACCATTAGGAAAATGCGAGCGATCCCCCGTGAGGGCTCGGCGGCGAACGGATTAGCAGATGTTTTCTTTTGGCTGCGCCCGGATTTCGCTGCCTTCGGCAATTTTCGAGAGCCCGAATTTTCACGCCGCTGCCGCGGCTCGCGCTCAGTTAGCCTCGATCGTTTACCAGACACAGCACCGGCCCGACGTTTTTCCGCTCGGGCGGCGGGCGCGACGGGACGGCGCGTCGTTGCTTCTTTCCGGGTCTCGGAAACGAATTCGTCAACGAGATCCTTGGCCTCCTTGAGACCGATCCCGCGGGCTGAGCGCAGTCGTTTGATGGCCTCGATATTTTGGTTGCTGGCCAACGCTTCGACGACTTCCGCAGGCAGCTCACTGTTTCCGTGTTGGTCGCCCGCGTTGTGGTGGCGCGGACGTGCAGCCCGGTCTTCGCCCTTCTTGAGGAAAGCATCGACCAACTCTTTGGCGTCCTTTAAGCCGAGTCCACGGAGTTCCCGCAGCCGCTTTATCGCCTGGATCTTCTCATTTCGACCGAGTGCTTCGACGACTTCCGGTGGCAGTTGTTCTTCGCTCATGGCCGAGGGACGGTGATCCACCTACGCGGCTTTTCGGGAAAATTGCATATGCAAGTGACGTCTTCTGTTTTCCGAGATGTCGGTTTGCCCGCCCAACGCGGCAAAGTCAACCGACGGTATCCTTACCGCCGCTTCTAGCGCTGAGAAACTGGTCGTAACCATCCATCGCCTTGGCGGCACTGTAGAGAGCGACGCCGCCGCCCATCTCGACCGCGACGCCAAGGGCTTCGGCCGCCTCTTCTCGGGAAACCCCGAGATCATTCAGCGCGGCACTGTGCCAGGCCATGCAACCGTCGCAGCCTTGGGCGACAGAAATTCCGAGGGCGATCAGTTCTTTGGTCTTGATGTCGAGCGCCCCGTCCCGAAAAGTCGTTTGCTGCAGCTTGCCAAACGCAGACATGGTATCGGGTAATACATCCCCGAACTTGCCGAATGCCTTCTTCGCGTAATCGACGATCTCCGGATGATCTATCATCTTTGATTCTCCGTAATGGTTAGGGTCAAGTGTTCACGAATTGCGAAAGCCTCAGTAGTTCCGCAAAAGTCTACTAAGACGAGGCAAAGCCGCCTTGCCCTGGTCGGTCAGTCACCTGCGGAGAGCAAACGCGGCGCCGTTTCGAAAGTTGACGTGTTTAGCGATCGATTTCATCGAATGCAGATCAGTCGAGAACTCCGGCGCTTTGGTCGAAGACGATCTTGCCGCCGACGATGGTCATGAGCACTGGGATTTCACCGATTTTGTGCGGGTCGACAGCAAGAATATCCTCTCCGATGATGCAGAAGTCGGCGAATTTACCGACTTCAATGGAACCCTTCCGATCTTCCATTCGATCCTGCCAGGCGCCGTTGATGGTGTAACTACGGATCGCTTCTTCGACGGTGATGCACTCTTGCGGGCCACTCACTTTCCCGGAAACCGATCCTTCCCTTAAAACAGCCGCCTGTACGCCCTTCCTCCAGTTGGGGTATGTTACCGGAGCATCAGAACTGCTCGTCATGTTAACCCCAGCGTCAAGGACCGTTCGCGTGGGCCACTCGTAGGCTGCGCGCTCCTCACCCACCACCGTCGCCTCAAAATCGGCAATCATCGTGCAGATGGAGGGCTGCATGGCGATGCCGCAATTATGTCTGGCAAGCGCTTGTGCTTTTTCGCGGCTTATAAAGTCACCATGGATGATGTAGTGGCGCGGATCGCCGCCCGGATTCTCCTCGCAAGCTAGAACAAAGCCGTCAACAGCTGCGTCGATCGCGCGGTCGCCGGTAGCGTGGAGTCCGATCTGCATTCCTTGGGAATGAACAAATCCTATCATTTCAATAAGGTTGTCGCGTTGTTCCTGATCCGTTTCACCGGGAATAACGGATGTCCCGTGGCCGAAATCACCGCTGACGTAGTCCTCGTTCATCCAGGAGGTGTAGGTCAACGGTATGCCGTCGGCAAACAACTTTGCTCCCGGGAAATTGAGCCGTGTCTTGTCTACATCGGTGGGCACTTCGAATGTATCCATGTTTTTCTTGATATCTTCTAACGTCAGTGCGCCGTAATCCCCATAGAGAAGTAAAACGTTTGCTCTCGCGGTCAGTCTTCCTTCACCCAATAACTCCTTGTAAATGTGAACGAATTCGCCGCCCATCACCCCGTACAAATAGCTGTCGCCTCCGGGACCGATAGCCGGATCCGTATAGCTCGTTACGCCGTCGGCATTGATGTGACTCAGAGCTGTGAGCAGGGCAGTCTTCTTCTCGTCCCTGGTCAGGGGTGGCACGTGCGCCGACACCAGTTCCTGCGCACCCATTTCCTTGAAGATACCCGTCGGTTCACCACTATCGTCCCGTTCCATCTCGCCTGACTGAGGGTCGGGCGTTTCGTTCGTAATTCCGGCTATCTCGAGAGCTTTGCTGTTGGCCAACAGCGTGTGGCAGGAAAAGTCCGTAAAAGCGACCGGGTTGTCCGGGGAGACCGCGTCCAGGTCCCATTTTCGCGGTAGTACAGAGGGGTCGGTTTTGCATTCTTCAAGGGAACCTTGGTCCCAACCGAAGCCGCGTATCCACTCGCCAGCAGGCATCTTAAGCGCCTTTTTGCGGAGGGCTTCGACCATATCGGGGATCGACTTCACGGCCGGGAAGGTTAAATCGATGGCTAGAGGCGGTCTGGTTGCCCCGAACAAAGGCGCATGCAGGTGTGTATCGTTGATGCCCGGTAGGATGGGTTTCCCCTTGAGATCTAAAACCCGGGTGTCGGAATCAATTAGCGACTTAACCTCATCGTTTGTGCCAACCGACACAATTTCGCCGTCCTTCACAGCCACCGCCTGCTTGATACTGAAGTCCTTGTCTACAGTGATGACTTTACCGTTGGTGATCACCAGATCGGCTGCCACGTCCTTCTCCTTTTCTACTAACTCCGATTATTGAGCCCGGCAATCATTAACAGGATCTTTCAAAAGCCTGTGGGGGGTACTCGATGTTTGCGGAGCCCGTCGATGAAAGTACGGCAGGTGGGTTCGAAGTTCAAGGCCAAAGGGGACGGACTTGTTTGGCCGCATACCGGGCGAAGCGCGTGCCAGTAACAGCAGTTCGTTTCTCAGCAATAGCGGAGCGCCGTCACCCGAGGATCCGGGAGCGACGTGCGGGCCGCGCCGATTGACGATATCGTCGGGTTAGGGTTGCGTTGAACCAGATGTCGTACGGCGCTTCCGGCGGCGACCAATCAGCGCCGAGCATCCAAGCAACAATAAAGTCGCGGTGGCGGGCTCCGAAACGGTGCCGCCGCCCGGGCCAGCATGCATCACCCCTTCGATGACATCGTTGGCGCAGGTTAGCCCCCAATGAAGGCCGATTTCGTTCCAAGTCGCCAGCGCCGTTTCCGAGACATCCAACGTAAAACGAATAAAGTCGTTCCCGTCATAAATCTCATCGGTGTGGATCGACCACGTCTTCGGTCCGTTATTGTTGATCGCTAACGCGGACGGCGCCGATCGGTTAACTGCAACCTCTTGTCCGTTTCTGTAGGTTGCGCTCATCAGGAAATCTTCGGCGCGCAATATGTCGTCGGAATTTGCACCCGTGAGCGAGTACAGACTCAAGGCTCCACCGGTTGCCGACCATCGATCATCGAGGGCGGCCCCAAACAGCCAATCGGTTCCCGTCTCGTGGTTGTCGTCTTCATACGGTGCCTTACCGGACGGAGTCCAAGTGGTGCTCAGTGAATCGTGAGAGCGTTGGAGATCAGTCAAATCTCGGTAACTATCGAGTAGCACTTCAACTTCTTTTTCAAACCCCCACTCTCTTCGGAGCTTGTGCATTTTGCCGTCTCGATAATAAGTATCTCGCCGCTCGTAGACGTCATTCACCGCAGTAACGAATGCACCGACGTCTTCTGGGGGAAATACCAGTCCGATGTTGTGTTCTTGAATTACTTGGCGCAAATCAGGCAAATCGGAAGCAACAATAGGTAATCCCGCAAAGGCAGCCTCAAAAAGTTTGTTAGGCAAACAGTAGCGATAACTTAGACATGCATCTTGGATCGGAATGACTGCGATGTCGGCGCTTGAAATAAAATCGATGAGTACTTCTGGAGATACCTTTGGATGCGCATGAAATCGATCTAACACGCCAAGTTGATCAGCCAGCTCGTTAATGATCTTTTGTGTTGCGGCGGCCCAAGGCCCGACAGTGACGAGGTGAAACTCGCTTAGTTCAACGAGGCCATGCATCACTAATTCTAGGCCCCGATTTGTTGTAGCAGACCCAGTGTACACCAGTAAAGGCGTCTCATCAGTAAGATTCAATTCCGCTTTTAAACTGGTGTCTGAGCTTACGAGCTTTTCATTCCAAGGCGTGTTCCGCAACAGTGGGACATCTATGCGATGCCAAGTAGACCAGCGCCTCGGGTTGAGTGCGGCGGTGGCCAGAGATCGGTTGTCTAGCGGACCCCGAATACGACGATGGTCTTACCGCTGACGCTGATCAGGTGCTGCTCTTCCAGGGTCTTCAAGACTCGTCCGACCATTTCGCGCGAGCAGCCGACGATGCGCCCGAGTTCCTGGCGTGTGATCCGGATCTGCATGCCGTCGGGATGCGTCATTGCGTCCGGCTCTTTGCACAGGTCGAGCAAGGATCGGGCGACACGGCCGGAGACATCCATGAAGGCCAGATCGCCGATCTTGCGGTTCATCTTGCGCAGGCGGTTGGCCAGCTGTGAGGAAATGGCGAACAGCAGGTCCGGAAATATCGTCGACATGCTCTTGAGCTTGTCGTAACTGATCTGGGCGACTTCGCAAGGCGTCTTGCTGCGCACCAGCGCGCTGCGATTGACGTGCTCGTTGAACAGGCCGATCTCGCCGAAGAAATCGCCGGGGTTCAGATAAGCCAACACCAGCTCACGACCCTCTTCGTCTTCCAGCGTCACCGTGACCGACCCTTTGATGATGTAGAACAATTCGTGTGAAGGATCGCCTTGTCGAATGATGGTACTCTTCGACGGATATTGCTTCCGGTGGCAATGTTCAAGGAACCGCTGGATCGCATCGTCGTCGGTCGTGTGCAAGGACTGTGCGGTGTTCATAACAACTACCCTCTTGAGGTATCTCCGATTCTTGGTCGTTATTCGCTCTGGAGTCTACCAAATTTGTCGTTTCCTCGATTATCTTATAGGAAAAGCCCGTAAGATCCGAATTTTGTTCAATTTAGCCGCACCCACCAAAAACTCCCCGGGCGCGAACGAATAGGGAGAACAGGTTAGCGTATGCACGCAAACATTAAATGGGTCGACAACGTCATGTTTATCGGCCAATCCGGCAGCGGCCACAGCATCGTGATCGACGGACCGCCGGCTGCCGGCGGCAACAACGGCGGCGTGCGACCGATGGAGCTGGTGCTGATGGGACTGGGTGCCTGCGCGAGCTTCGATGTCGTCTCGATCCTGAAGAAATCCCGCCAGGACGTCAGCGATTGCCGCACCGAACTCGAGGCCGAGCGCGCCGAGGAGATCCCACAGGTCTTTACCCGCATCCATGTCCATTTTGTTATCACGGGTCATGAGCTCAAGCGCAACCAAGTCGAGCGGGCGGTTACGCTCTCAGCGGAAAAATATTGCTCGGCTTCGATCATGATCGGGAAGACCGCGGACATTACTCACGATTTCGAAATCATTGAATCTGGTGCGCGACCTAGAGATTAGCCGTCGCCGCCTCCTTTTCGATTTCGCCGCGCGCGACGGTATCCGCGCGGCGGATCAGGCGCTCGGCGTCATCGCCCTTGCGCCAACTGCTAACGCCGGTGCTGACACTCGCCGCAGGCATTTCGCGCGCTAGATTCGGGATCAGCGCGGCCGTGACCTTTTCGGCCAACCGCAGCGCCGCCGCGTCCGTTGTTTCGGGAAGAATGACCACGAGCGTCCGGTCTGACCACTGACCGAGAACGTCAACCCAACGCAATTGTTCTGTCAGGGTCCCGGCGATCAAGTCGCGGACGGCGCGGCGGTGCTCGTCGGTATCCGCAGTGCCGAAGTCTACCCGGATCACCATGCACGAAAGTGGGTTCGCGTAGCGGCGCGACCGCGAAACCTCGAGCTGCACACGGTTGCTCACGGCGTTACGGGACAAAAACCTCGAACCCGCCGAGGCGTCGAATCCGCCCACTGCAAGGGCCTCGAAAAACCAGTCGATCGCATTCTTCCGATCGACCACGAGCAAAGTCTGGCCGTTGAATGTTGCCGATTTTAACTCCCGTGAGACACCAATCAGGCTGCCCTTCTCCAGGATCCGGGTAGATTCGGGTCTACTCGTCTGGGGGTCCGGCAAAGGCAGCGGCAACGACTCCGCGTCGCGGCCAATAATGTCGCCCTCATCGCGCTGAAGCAATTCGCCCAAAGCGCCGTTGCCCCAAACGACACAACCTTTCGTGTCGACCAGCGCGATCCCGACCGGCAAGCCGTCGACGATCGCACGTGCAAGTTCTTGATGGAGTTCTATCATTTCGCCCGACGCAGCGGTGGCTGCTTTGCGGCTTCAACCGCATTGTTTATCTGTATGACCTTAGCGGCCGGGCGCCGAATTACTTTACGGTCGCGCGGCAGCCCCGATACAGGCGAGAAATGACTCTTCTAGCGTCGCGCCGTCGTAGGCGGCGCTGAAATCGGCGCGGGTACCGTGGAAGCGGATCCGCCCGGCGTCGAGAATCGCGACCCGGTCGCACAGGGCGGCAACGTCGTCGAGCAAATGGGTGCTGAAAAATGTCGTGACGCCGTCGTCTTTCAGCGTGGTCAGGCGAGCCTTGAACAGCGCGCGTGCTTTCGGGTCCAGACCGCTCATCGGTTCGTCGAGGATGAGCAGCGGACGTCGCGGTAGGAGGCACCCGATGAGCCCGAGTTTCTGGGTCATACCCTTCGAATACTCGCGCGCGGGGCGGGACAGAGCGTCTGTGTCGAGTTCGAGGTTCGCACATTCTTCGCCGATCACGACCGGGTCCGGTTCGACCCCGTGAAGTCGGGAGACGAAACGCAATACGTCCCCGCCGGTGGCATAGTGCGGCGGCACGAAGTGCTCGGCGAGATAGGCCGCGTGTGCGCGCGCCGATGGTTGGCGGTGCGGCACGCCGAAAAGCTCGATACGGCCGCCGTCGATGGCAATCAGGTCGAGCATGGCCTTCAGCAACGTTGATTTTCCGGCCCCGTTGATGCCAATGAGACCGACCGTTTCGCCGGCCTCGATCTGCAGGTCGAGGCCGTGCAGCACGGCGCGCTTGCCGTAGCTTTTGCTTACCTGCGAAAAGAACAACGGGGTAGACATGCCTGGAAAAGAGAAAAGGGGCCAGGTTTATTCTTCTTAAAGAAAAATAAACCTGGCCCCTTTTCTATCCGTCGATCAATAGAGATAAACGGCGTTACATAGTTGCTCGTTGCCGGCGATGTTCCAGATGTCCGGGGTCGGCGTGGCGTCGACACAGGTCGCGGTGGATTCGGCGAGTGTTCCCATGGTCGAGCCAGAGGTCACGCCGTGGCGCAGCACGCCGGTCTGCGGAAAGCCATCGTCGACTTTGAGGTCGAGTTCCCGCAATACGTTTACCGGGATCCCGGCGCCGAGAACCAGATTGAGCCGCTCGGCCGGCGTGCCGGCATCATCGTAATCGTCGGTCCGATACAGGATCAAAAAGCCGTTAAACGCGTTACGCGGCGCTTTGTCGGTGTCGGCCGCGGACGGCGCGGTGGTGCCACCGGTATAGTTGCCCTGGATGAAACCGGACTTGGACATCTGCTCCCACAGCGCCAGAGCTTCAGTCCAATCGCCAGTACCGGGGTCGTCGAGGCGACCACTGTCATCTCCGCCGGTGGTAACGTTTGGAATGGCCTGCGCCGCGTTGGTCGAGTTCCAGTCGCCCGGAACCTGGCGGTAGCGGTCGATAAAGCCGTAATATGCGGCCTGCACGCCGGAGTTCTGATCAGCGATGTTGCGGACCCTGGCGCTCGTGATCAATTCCTGGCCTTTGAGGATTCCGCCGAGCAATAGGCCGATAATGACGAGTACGATAGCGATTTCGACCAGTGTGAAACCGCGTTGTTTTTGTAAATTGGGCATAGCATTTATCCTAGGGGCATTCACGTTGTTTAAACGTAGTAGCACTTTTCATGCCAAAACTATAACTTACTGTATTTTCGAAACTTATCGAATTTCGAATGCAGCCGCGCTGTCACCAAATGAACAAATATGACGATTTTTCAACACGATCGGCCGAAACTGTTGAATTATCGACATCGCCCGGCACGGGGAAAACGAAAGCAGCTCGGCGCGCCACACCCGGCCGGCTCGTGATGCCGCTCCCGGTAGCCCGGTCCGTCGACGAGTCCCGGTAAAGAAATGACGTTCGCTCAAGGACACGGTCGGCTGCGAGCCCACACGGTGTTGGTCCTCGTTGTTTTCGTAGCGTTCCTGTTGAACGCGATCGGCGTACTCGAGATCCCGCTCGGCGGCGGGCGAACGCCCCAGTTGCGCTCCGACCTGCTCGGCGACATCTTCGGCGCCGGACTCCTGCCCCCGCCTTTGTTGGGATCCGATTTCCTTACATTCGTTTGCGTCGGTATCGTCCTTTCGGTCCTGCTGCCGATGCTCAACCCGGTCAAGGCCTCGGTTGCGACTTTCGCGCTGATGCTCCCGCCGTTCTATGTCGAGTATGCAAATCCCGGGGTGAGCGCCCTGATCCCGATGGAATACACCTTGCTGACGATACTGGTGTTGTTTTCGGTCAATGTGCTCATCACCTACTTCGTTGAGACCCACGATAAGCAGAAACTGATAGCGGTATTCGGGCAATACGTACCGCCGGAGGTCGTCAGCGCGATCAGCCGCAAACCGCAGACGTATTCGCTGGACGGCGAGGCGCGGGAATTGACCGTGCTGTTCTGCGACATTCGGGATTTCTCCACCATCTCGGAGCAACTCGACCCGCGCCAACTGGCCCAGATGCTCAACCTCTATTTCACCGAAATGTCGGATATTCTGCACCGCCACGGCGCGACCATCGACAAATACATGGGCGATGCGATCATGGCGTTCTGGGGAGCGCCGCTGGCGCAAGACGACCATCCGGTACGGGCGGTGAACGCCGGCATCGCGATGCTGGGCGCATTGAATAGCGTGAATGCCCGGTTCGCGGAACGGCAGTGGCCGCCTATCGACTTCGGGATCGGGATCAACACCGGCATCATGAATGTCGGCAACATGGGGTCGCGGTATCGTATCGCCTACACGGTCGTCGGCGACGCCGTCAACCTCGGTGCCCGTCTCGAGGGCCTGACCCGGATCTACGATACGAAGCTCGTCGTGAGTGAGGCGACCAAAATGGCGAACCCGGATTTCGCGTTTCGCGAACTCGACCATGTCCGGGTCAAGGGGAAGGGGCTGGCGACGCGGATCTTCGAACCGATCTGTTCGGTGACGGCACTCAGCGAGGAACGGAAGCAATTACTTGCCGACCACGCGCGCGCTACAAGCGTACTACGAGGCCGATTGGGAAACCGCGGAAGGTCTGTTCTCGGCACTCGACAACCGCTGGCCCGGCTCACGGTACTACGTGGTCATGCGCAATCGGGTACTGGTCTTAAGCGCGCGCACCGACGGGGCCTTCGACGGCATCACCAGCTTCAACGCGGAGATGAGCGTCGGTACCAGCTGAGCGAACGAAGGGGCCGCGACGACATTTATTCCCGCCGGTCTGCCGCCGCGCGTTGCTCGAGTTCGGCGAGTCGCCGCGACAAGAACCGTTGCTCGTGGGGGTCGGTGATCTTGCCGCTGTCGAGCAAGCCCCCTAAGAGGACTTTCGCGCTCTCGAACTCACCCATGTCTTCCAGGACAAAAACAACCATCTGCTTCGCCCAGTTGGGCACCTTCGGGCCGGTCGCCAGCTTCGATAAAGTCCGCGCATAGTGCAGCGCAAGCTCGATATCGCCGATGCGATGTTTCGCGACATAAACCGCGTGCGCCATCCACGGCCAGCGCGCGTCGGGATCGCGCCGGAATTCGCCCTCGACGAAATCGAGCATCAGGCGCTGCTTACCGGCATCCGGTACCTCGGCGTAAATACGGCTGGCCGCCAACAGGGGATAGTGCGCGCCGGGGTCTAGCTCGAGTATCAGGGCGAGCCATTCGATGACTTTTCCGTAATCGAGCGCGCTGAACGGGACGCTGATCCCCGGTTGATTATCGAAGCTTTGCAGCCACAGCATCACCAGTTTGGCCGCGGCTAGTTCCTCACCGAAACTCAACGCGCGGACCGTGTTCAAACCCGGTGGTCGCGGTAGGCGCTCGGCCTGTGCGGCCGAGTGAGGTTGAAAATGATGGGTCACGATCTGGGTGATGAGGCTTCCGAGCAGCAGCACCACAACCGCAAGCGGTACCGCATCTATTCGTCGCTCATCGCGCGCCATCTAGAAATTCCGGCGGTGCAGATCGAACAAGCCAACACCAATCAGTAGACTCGTATAGATCAATGTTTGCACTGTTAACATAGCGAGCGCCGCCGTTGACGGGGCGCCTTCGACTAACCAAGAGGCCTGCGTGAACCGGTCGAGATCGGGTAACAGGTGGGCCAGGGAATCGACCGCCCAGGCGAGGAAACGACTGGACGGCAAAGACTGATCGACTGTCGGACCGGTGCTGATCAACGCCAGGCCCGCGATGCCGCGCGACAGTATATAGAAACCGGCGACGGCGCTGATCGCGATCGCGATATGTCGCAACGTTATCGCGAACGCGAGCGTCGCTGCGACGACGATAATGAGCTCGAGCGCTAGAGAATAGCACCACGACAAACCTTCGGCAGGAGCCTGCAGCACCAACGGCAGGCTGATCAGCACGGCGAAACAGACTACCGCCGTGACGTAACCGAGGAGTTTTCCGACATACCAGTCTGTACGCGAAACGGGGCGAGAGAGGATCAGGTCCACTACTTTGTCGTCGATTTCCCGCAGGACGCTCGTGGCGACGAGCAGTGCCATTACGAACGCGGCCGCCAACCGCATGCTCGCGGCATAGAAAATCAGCCGGTAGTGAGCGGATTCGGTAACCGCGATCGACGCCGCGAACTCCGCCACCGCGCATCCGATCACGATCAAGGCGACGACGAACCGCCAGAGGTGAGTGCGCTTGATTTCTAGCCAGGCGAAGCTCGTCACCGAAAGGGCGTTCCGGACGTTCATCGATTCAGAGTACTTGAACAGCCTCGTTCAAGGCAAAAAGTGTTGGCAGACGTGAGCCTCGTGGGGACGGAATAGCGGGGCCCGCCGCAGTACCGCTAGTGCAGGAGCAACCCCGCGCCGCGTCGAATACTGTCCCGGTGCAAACGGGTCTTCTTGCCGACTGGATTCCCGCCTTCGCGGGAATGACGGGGTCGTGGCGGACGAATGACGGGGTCGCGGCGGACGAATCACGGGGTCGTGGCGGACGAATGACGGAGTCGCGTCGGAAGTAAGCTCTTGCCCGTCGACCGACAAATTTGCCCGGGGAGCGCGTACACTAGGAAAACACCCAGCGCAGAGTCCGGACTTCCAATACGACGTGACTACTTTGTCCCGCCTGCTCGATCGCCGCCGCGAGCATTGGATCCTGGCGACGATGCTGATCGTCCTCAACCTGGCCCTTCGAGCCGACTTCGGCAGCCCACTGTCGGCTTCACTGATGACCGCCCACCTCGGCCTGTTTTTTATCTGGCAACCGATATGGCAGCGCGACCAACGGTTGGATCGGTGGTCCGCTGCGCTGGTTATCGCGCTGACCGGCGCGTTCATTGCCGCGCTCGACTGGCGCCTCTTGTTCGGTTGGATGATCCTGCTCATCGGTATCGTGGCGGGACGATCGTTTTCGACCCGACAGGAACGCCTGGCGTATATGATTACGCTGATCTTTCTGATCTCCGTCCTGCTGATCGAATGCGTACCGATGATATTCGACGTGGGAGATCTGAATAACGCGGTACTGTATTCTTTTCGGATCGCCTGGACCGTCCTGCCGGTTCTGCTTCTACTGTTCCCGACCTACACCGCGGCCCAACGGGAAACGTTTCCGATCGATTTCTTTCGCGGCATCACGATCGCGTTGATGACCGCGCTGCTCGCAGTTAGTAGCGTCTTGATGACCTACGAGATCCGCTTCGACTACCCGGTCACACTGATCGCGAGTCTGTTGGTGTTGAGCGCATTCCTGTTTCTGATCAGTTGGCTTATCACGCCCGGGACCGGCTCGGGGCTTGGCGCGTTATGGGAGAAATCGCTCCTCAATATCGGAACACGGTTCGAGAGCTGGTTGTCGAGTCTGGCCGAACTCGCCGGGAGGCGGCAGCAGCCGCGGGAATTCCTCGACGCGGCGATCGAGGAACTCTGCGAGATCCCGTGGATACGCGGCGCCGAGTGGGAGGCGAACGGACAGCAGGGCACTGCAGGGGACCACGCCGATTTCAACACACGGCTGACGACCGACAATCTCAAGGTAACACTGTTTACCGATCGGCCGGTCGGGCCCTCCCTGTTGATCCACTGCCGCTTGTTGATCCAGGTTCTCGGTCACTTTCTTTCGGCGAAAATCCGCGAAACCGAACAGGCTCACCAGGCTCACTTACAGGCCGTGCACGAGACCGGCGCCCGACTGACACACGACATCAAGAACCTGTTGCAGTCGTTGAGGACGACGACGGCCGCTATTCTCGAAGATGCAGGGCCCGCCGACAGCGAGCGCGAGCAGAAACGCCAATCGCTGCTGCGCCGGCAGCTTCCGCATATAACACAGCGCCTGCAACTGGCGCTGGACAAACTGCAACAGCCTTCACCGCAACCGAGCGAAAACGTCCCGATTTCGATTTGGTGGGCGGAACTGTCCGAGCGTTACCGTTCTGCGAACATCGAGTTTGTGGCCGATATCCATGAAGACGACTTCGGCGTTCCCCGCGACTGCCTGGACAGCGTCGTCGAAAACCTGCTGGACAACGCCCGCAACAAAGCGAAGAACACGGACGTAATCCAGATTAAAGTCGGGCTGTACGAGAAAGACGGCACCGTGGTGCTGAGCGTTGCCGATAACGGCGCTGCCATCGAACCGTCCCTCGCTGACCAGATCCTCTCACAGCCCGTTGCCTCCGACGACGGTTTGGGGATCGGACTGTACCAATCGGCACGGCAGGCCGAGGTCAACGGCTACCGGCTCGTGTTGAGCGAGAACGAGGAAGGCGTAGTGCGGTTTACGCTGACGAATCAGGATTAGGGCAAACGGCCGGCGACTACCACGGGAACGACGGAGTAGATATCGTCATTCCGGATTCAGTCCGGCATCCAGTGAAACATCGACCACCAAAGGCGGACCTTATCCAACTGGATTCCTGCTTTCGCAGGAATGACGTTTATGCTCGGAGATCAGGGCAAGCGGCCGGCGACCACCATGCGATTGTTGAGCAGCGCCGGTGACAACCACACGACGATGTCGTCGAACGGGCACAAGGCGGTCGACTCGTCCGTATCGTCCGCACAAGGCGAGTTGTCTCCGGTATAGATCCGCCCGTAAAACGTAGCGTCGCCGTTGGTATTCTCTGCTTCGTCGGTTCCCGCAGTGGTGGTCGGGCGCGCGGCACCGCTGGTCGAGATGGCGCCAAAACCGTTGCGCCCGTGCGAGATGAGGACGGCCGGCAGGCTGTTCCCGATACTTGCGCTGAATTTGCCTTCGATGGTCCCACTGGTCGCCGGGTTGTCGCCGCGAGTCAGCACGACCGTGTCCCCCGTGGCGCACAGATCGAACTCCTCGGGCGCCGTGTCCCCGTCACAATTCCCGTCACTGTCCGGCCAGGTGAACTGCGGCCAGCGGACCCGATAGCGAAACCGGTTACTCCACGCGTCGCCCGGAGTGACATTAAGCTCAACCCACGGAACGAAGCCTTCGCCGTTGGTGAAGTCCGATCCGCCGTCACAATCGGCCGTGGTGCTGTCGGCCGCGCTGAACGGTTCGGTCGTCATGTCGGGAAACCCGTCGCCGTCCGAATCCGGGCACGGTAGCCTGCCGTTGGTGAGCGCGTAGCCGTACAGGGCTTCGACGATCTCTTTCATGGTGTCGATAGTCTGATTGCGGTCGCGGGCCTCCAGCTGCGTCTCGACCGGCCCGAGGAGCCCGGCGATGAGCAGCCCGAAGATGAACAGCACCACAGCCATTTCGATCAGGGTAAAACCCCGATTGGCTACAAAACTGTTTGCCGGCTTAGACATTAGCCTACGGGACTGACCCCAAGACGCTCACTTGGTCGGTGAAAACGGAACTCAGCGGAACGGCCGTAAATATCGTATTTGGTGTCGTACCCTGGTCATTCTCCGATTCAAAATAGTCTGACATTGCGGCGCCGCGTGGTAAACCCGTCAGCTCACGCCCGGCGATCACGGCGACCCCGCGAATCTTCTGGTTGGGTAGCGCCGGCGTATCGATCCGTCCGACATTTAGCGTCAGACAAGTAGGAACTACCGGGTCGCACGATGCGCCGCCGCCAATGGCGTCGAACGACGAGAACGCATGGTAGACGAAATGATGCCACTGGTTGTCGGTGAACCAGCGCGGCAATGCGGCTGGCGAATTCGTCGTCGTACCGACGACGTCGCGGTCGTCACCGAGCAGAAATGGAACGTTGAGAAGCGAAATATCGACTACATCGCCGGCGGCGAACGTCAGCGTTCTCTCGGATCCGCGCGAAACACCATCGAGGGTGTCGTTAATCCTGATTGTTCCGCTCGAGCCCGCGGGCATAGGACCGACCAATGAGAAATCGCGTAGTCTGCCAGCAATTAAAGTCGGCGGA
>PVBE010897975.1_pt1 | contig 18298 bp, 16 predicted proteins | sample 1631181 | NCBI WGS metagenome assembly PVBE01 (sample SAMN08397723, study PRJNA350692) | Marine metagenome, whole genome shotgun sequencing project. | isolation source: water | place: Pacific Ocean | collected 2012-04
AGACCCAACCGAGCGACCAGCCCATCCTGCGTGTGAGCACAAGAACAAGCACGGCCACGACGACAGCCACCGCAGTTGTGAGGGTTATCGCCTTGCGCACGCTGGCCTCCATCCACCATCACAGGCCTGCTCATACAGGCTGGCCGCGTGAGTGAGATCCTGAGTAATACCATCACCAACCTGATACATATTCCCGAGGTTCGTGCAGCCACGCATGTCACCACCATCACATGCTTGCTCATACAGATCCACTGCCCGGTCGAAGTCCTGGGTAACCCCGCCACCGGCTCGGTACATGTTCCCGAGGTTCGTGCAGCCACGCATCACTCCACCATTACATACTTGCTCATGAAACTCGGCGGCGCGCGTGAGGTTGCGAGTGACGCCATTAGAGGCTTGATATCTATTCGCGAGGTTAAGACAGCCTGGCATAGCTCCACCATCGCAAGCTTGCTCGTAGAGGGTGACAGCTCGGTCCATGTCTCGGATAACGCCTTCACCGCGGTGGTATCTAACACCGAGGTTGTTACAGGCCAGCATCTCGCCGCCGTTGCAAGCTTCCTCATAGAGGCCGGCTACTCGAGTGAAATCTTGAGGAATGCCCTCGCCATCTCGATACCTGTCTCTATACCGGTTTCCGAGGTCTAGACAGGCCTCCATCGTACCCCCATCACAGGCTCTTTGGAGCGCACGATCCACACTCTTCTGATAGTTGAGCCAAATGGCCACTCCAAGACCAAACACCAACAGAAGCACCTTTTTCATCGTAGTCTACATCAATTTTACTAAGTGATTTATTGACAATGACTTACAGGACCCATAGAGAGTCATCATTTGTAATACTACTCAGTCTGGCAGCAGGAATAGGCTGAAATACTACTGAAAAATGACTTCTACCATCCCCCCCTTGTAGCCCCTGAATCTTGAACAACCGTCACCGCTGCTGATACTGCAACAGGATATGAACTGGCAACAATCGTTGCTGTTCCCGTTCCTACAGACGTTACCGTAATAGAGCTTACGGGTCCCTCTGAGGAGATTGAGACTACGGAGTCATCCGTTGTCATCCACTCAATCATGGCCGCCATGGGTGCACCATTCTGGTCTTTCACGGTAGCGACAACTGAGGCTGTCTGACCTATCGCAGTGAAACTCAGTTCGGCAGGTGAGATAGAGATTGACATAGCCACGGGAATCATCATGGGATTCTCACACGCTATGAGTAGTAGCAGGGCTGTCAGTCGGATTCGTCTCATGCTCTAAAGATGTAGTCCGAATCTCTACCTACGCCAGCAATCCACCTGCTCAGGCTAGGTCGATTGCCTTAGCGGCTCACCCGTTGCCGATCGAGCAGATCAAGATCAAGTGTGAACGACAGAGGTATCGAGACTGGTGTGAAGCAGAGCCGGTCGTCGCAAGCTTGGTAGTCGAGCGTACCACTCACGGTAAGCGCATCCAACTGGGACAGTGCCTCTTCAGTTTCTGGAGTCCCCGCCACGACTGCCTCCTGTAGCAGGGTGAAGGACCTCTGATACACAGGGACCCGTTCGTCGAGAGGTTCGAAATGGTAGATCTCTGATTCAGGGAACTCCACAGGCTCGAACCTGACATGGGGCACGGGATTCAGGTTGAGAGCAATCACCTTATACCCCAAATCCTCTGCCCCCGGCGCATAGACATGGATTTTAGGGTTGGGGTCAAGCTGAACGGCGATCGAGAATCGGGTGCCTACCGTGACGCTGGAGTTACTCGGGTAGGCTGTAAATTTTAGATGCTCAGTCTCTCCCTCGACGGCTGCGATCGGTGACAGCCCAGTGCCAAGCTTCAGCATGACGTTGGCCGTGGTGTTGCGTTCCCTGTAAAACTCCTCGAAGAACCGCGACGTCACCCGTCCCCTGCTATCTACCATGAACGTGCCCGGGTACGGTGTACCGACCGTCATCTCGCTGGCTCCGAATACAGAAACGTACTTCGCGACATCAGCCACAACTTCTGGATCATCCCCATTCGGACCCAGTCCTTCGGATGCTACCGTGTTCAGGATACCGAACTCAGTGATGACCTCCGAATCGTCGTCAGATAGCAACGGGAACGTGATACCACGACGTTGGCTGAAGTCAGCGAGCACTTCCTCGGAGTCGTAGCTGATCGCCGCCACACCGAGTCCTTGGGCTTCTAGCTCTTCCAGTCGGTCTTGCAACTCCACGAGTTGCGCTTTGCAGTAAGGTCACCAATCAGCCGATCTGTGAAAAAGCAGCATCGCCCCCTTTGGCCCCGAAATGGATTCAAGAGTGCGCATTTGCCCGTTCTGGTCAGGCAGACTGAACTCTGGCACCGGTTCACCCACCTGCGGACCTAGGGACGCAACGTCAATCGGAGTTCGAGACTGTAGCAAGAACGATCCAGCACCAAACAATATGACCGCTAATGCGATTCCCAGGGCGGCTCGTCTACCTTGTTGGCTCATGATGACCGCATCCTATCATTACCCGCTACCCTGCACCAGACAGGAGATCTCGACCTGAAAAACCACCCAAAGACAAATGAGTTCACCCTACGGAATGCGAATATCTAGCGCCTCCAAACCCCGATCCCGTCCTCGTAGTAGATCTGGGTACCAAACGGGGCTGAAAGCTCAGCGAGGTGCTCAATGATTTCTTGACCCAAAGCTTCAGGGGCGATCCGTGGGGTCCCCCGCTGCGAGCGCGGTGCCTTCCACCCTAGTTCAATTGGATAGAGGCGGATCTCGATGACTTCGTCCCCCTCAAACTCCGCTATAGCAACCACGCTTTCGTACCACTCCGAGCCAGTTGGGAAGCCGGTGGTTGGATTTCCGTCCTCATCCACCCGAAAGCGCCGATCATAGATCTCGGACGCGAGGTCGTTCAATGGCAGCCCGTAACGAGTTCGCTGATCGGCGGGCATCGGATCGATCGTTTCATTCTGGAAGATGAAATTTGCCAGCGAATAGAAGATCGGCCGACCCTCATAGATCTCGATACCCCGGAGTTGGTGAGGCCCATGGATGACCATCGTGTTCGCACCCGCGTCAATGATCTGATGTGAGAACTCGACCATCCAGTCAGGAGGGAGTACCGAGCCATTACCGGGCTCGTGTGAGTGGCTGTTGACGACCACATAGTCACCCTGATCTGTGGCGTTACGGACCTCATGCAGGACCCGCTCCCGGTCGACGTCATTCAAGCTCACCACCGACCGATCTTGATCACCAGGAGAGACGGTTGTGCCGAAGATGCGTACCGAAGCATTAGGGTCATCTGAAACATTCAATCCCTGAGCCCGGGCCACGGTTCGTAGGGCATCCATGGTCGCCGGGGAACCTTCATTACGGGTGCTAAGACGCAGCGCATTCAGCCCAGGGCGTCCCTGCACCGTCGGACCTACAGCTCCCGCTCGCGACATCGGGGTGTGCGTGGACGCCATCCCGATAAGCGCGACCCGACCCTTTGGGGTCTCCAGATATCCCGGCCGACTGGCCCATCCCAGATTGTTACCCGAACCGGAATGAATTAGTCCCCACTCATCCATCAGTTGATTCGTAAGCTGCATCCCCTCAACGCCGTAGTCGGTTGTATGGTTATTGGCTCGGTTAAATAGGTTAAAGCCCATACTCACGAGATCCTTTAATGTCTCGGGTGAGCCCACCTCATAGTTGCCGCCATTCTCTGCAGCTGGCCAGCCATCGAATTCTGCTAACCTGAACACCGACTGCTCAAGATTCATGAATGCTGCGTCGGTTGCCCGAATAATGTTCGCCATCTCATGGAACGCCGGATCCCCCGGGTGGTCGAATTGCTCGAGCCGACGATTCATGATCACGTCCCCGACCGCGGATAAAGTCCAGCGTGTGCCAGGTCCGACAGGTGAGCGACTTTGGGCACTCACCACAGGTGACAGGAAGACCGTGGCAGCGAGACCAAGCACGAAGGTGCGGCGCATGAGAAGACCCTCCAACCAAGGGGATATGTCGCTCAGTAATACGCATGCCGAGACCCATCCACCAGAGTCCCTCTCGGCCTGGTAGGCCGCTAGAACCGGTACGTGTAGTTCGCCTTGATTGACCCACCCCGTGACAGTGTGATCAGATTCGTGTTATCTAGGATGTCGGTACCCAGGTTCTGCCAGTTGTGTGTGTACACGAAATAGAGGTCATTTCCCGGCTTCACGATCCAGCGCAGCCTCGCAAAGAGCCCGATAAGTTCACTCACGTCATCGAACTGGACCTGACTCATCGCACTAACCCACGGCGTCGGGTTCCACTGGCCTTCGACCTCGTAGACGTCCGCAACGAAGTCGCCCTGCGGTAGAGTGACCCGATTGTGTTGGATGTTCGTCGAGATGCTGACACCAGGGTTGGGCCGGAACGTGACACGTCCTCCGAAATTGAGCCGCTCACCATTCCAAAAGTCACCCAACGAGGCGTTACCGTAGACGGAAACAGGCCTGCGGCCTGTCGTCCGAACACTGAGGCGGTATCCGAGCGTGGTGTATTCCCCGGGCATGACCTTAACCCCTTCGCTCACAAAGAAGGCGCGATCAAGGTATTCAAACTTCCGAGTGGCGTTTATGTCGAACCCATCGCCACTCTCCAAGTCCAACCCAAGTAGGCCGAACTCCCACCTGCGCTCGTCAGTGATACCCGTACTGACCCCCTTTTGGTGCCGGAATTGCGCAGAAAAACGAAGTCTGCGTAGCCAGTCGATATTCGGCCGTGGTGACCAGCCGATCTGCTGGTTGAAAGCCCGGAAATCATTACGAGGGATAAAGCCTAGAGTAGGCTGGTAACCGCTGCCGAGCTCCCGGTACCCAACAGACCCGGACCAGGTATCATTCGGGAATGTGAATTTAAGACCGTGGCCAGCAAGATCCTTAAACTCCAGATCCTTTGCCGGATCGGGATTCGAGTTCCAGACGATGGTCGCTTCTACGTCCATGTTGTAACGGCCAGCCAAGTTGCGTGTCCTGAAGAGCAAGTCGGCACCCGCAGTGTACGTATTGAGAGGGGATTCCCCGAGGGCGTCGGGTGATTGGGCACGCCGGGTGTAGATTGCCCCGATTGTCGATTGTTCGAAGATCTGCCTTTTGATGCGTCCAACCGTGAACTGTTCCGAGGGAATGAACTTGTCCGTCCCTGCACCGTCCAGGTACGTATGGTCACCAGTTCCTAGCTGATAGAAGCCGACCTCGTACTGACCGATCTGGCCGGTGACACGTCCACCGTAGTTGATCGGTATCTGTTGGCCACTCCTAAGTCCGATGTTGCGCGAATAGAAGGGCGACATCGCTAGTCCGGGCGCGAAGGAGAAGACATTGGAGCCTTCAAGAAAGAAATTCCTGCGTTCGGGGAAGCGGATCGGGAAGCGTGTGAGGTTCACACGCCGCTGATCACTCTCGACCTCGGCGAAGTCCGTGTTTACAGACAGTGAAGCACGAAGGCTCGATGTCACGCTGTAATTGACGTCCAAGCTGAGATCACGCGGCACCGTGGTCGGTTCTGCGTTCGCCGGGATGGTGCGCCAACCCACGATCGTCGACGGTACCGCCTCGAGCCCCAGTCCTTGGGACAGATTCTGGAGACCAGTCATGCGTCCGGCGTAGATCGGTCTGCGCAGGCCCTCGGTCCGCTTCCAACCCCGCCACAGGATTTCTTCGTTACGTCGGCGGATCGTACGCTGGAAGTTGATGCCCCATGTGTCGTTATCGGGATCGAAGTTCAGTGTACGAAACGGGATCCGGATCTCAGCGGACCAACCGTCGGGACGCATCGCAGTACGTGCCTCCCAGATACCATCCCACGCCTTGTTCGCACCACCACCGCCGGAACTGCCTCCGTATCTAGCCCTAGCGCTACTACTGCCGCCGCTGGAGCGTAAGATCCCGTCGCCCATGAGGCCGGCTGCGTTGATCTCGAAGAAGTAGCCGGTCCGACCGTCCAGGAACGTGTCCAGGATCCACATGAAACGGTCATCCGTACTGAGCATAGCATCCCGCTCACGCTGATACGCTAAGACCTCTTCGGGGTCGTCGTAGATGATGACACCGATGTAGAGGTTGTCCTCATCGAAGAGGACGCGGATCTCGGTCTCCTCCGACGGCACCCCGCCTTCGACCGGTTCCTGTTGGGTGAAATCAGTGATCGGGACTGCGGAAAACCAGGATTCCTCCAAGATGCGACCATCAAGATTGAGATCAACTTCGAGAGGCAGCGCCTGTAGGGTGACTCCAGGTGATTCTTGTGCAGCAGATGGATTAGCCAGGGAGAATCCACCGAGATGGCTCACTAACAGTATGAGAACACGCGAATGTGCGGTCCTCTTCATCTAATCCTCCCTAATTGTGTAATGCCGACTCTAACCGAAGAGTTCAAGGGGCCATTAATGAGACACCGAGATGGCGGTTGTTGTTGTGGGTTTCTCGCACTTGGTATCTAGTAACACCATACATTACCAACTATGACTGATAGATCATCAACGAGGATGTCTCCGATTGGTAGGGTGCCAGAAGAATTCGATGTGTTAGCCAGCGAACTGGAAATACACTTCTCACAGGATTTCACATCGCGTTGGAGTGATCTGAAATTCGAAGAATTCGCCTTGAGGGCCTTTAATGCCCAGTTCCAATACAATCCCGTATACCGACGCTTCTGTGAAGACAAGAATGCCGTGCCTACTGCGGTTAAGAGTTGGCGGGATGTACCGATGGTCCCAACCAGAGCGTTTAGACATCTCGATTTAGTAACGGGTGATCATTCCTCTGTAAGAATGGTCTTCCGAACAAGCGGAACTACCAATACCACTCTTGCCCCCGGAAGACACTTGGTGTCACGGCCTGCGCTTTACCATGCTTCACTCCTATCAAGCTTTCGCGAATATCTTCTGCCGGATGTTGAAGAAATCAAATTTGTATCCCTGATTCCGTCCCCGGTGGATCTGCCCCACTCGTCTCTTTCGCATATGGTCGGCGTAGCGGCTGACACGATGTCTTCCGAAACTCACTGGTTGGTTAACGGAGAGGGTGTGTTAAACAGTATAGGACTCAGAAATGTGTTAGATGATGCAGCACTAGAGGGCGAAAGAATACTACTACTTGGAACCGCTTTTGCTTTTGTTCACTGGTTAGACGAGTTGGCAGGTAAGGAGCTACGACGCCTCCCACCAGAGAGCCGGATTATGGAGACCGGAGGATTCAAGGCTCAGACCCGTAATATCACGAAAGAGCAGCTATACCAGTCCCTTTCCACGACCGTAGGTCTCGAGCCTCACCGGATCGTGAATGAGTACGGTATGACGGAATTACTCTCACAACTTTATGAATCGAACCTGACTCGACCTAATGAAATACAGGCAGGCCATGCTCCGCCACCATGGCTTAGGGTACGTGCACTCAACCCGACGACTCTTGAGCCGGTCGCAGAAAATGAAACGGGGTTACTAGCGTTCTTTGACCTAGCAAACCTCGGTTCAGTTTGCCACGTGCTCACCGAGGATATTGGGCGGGTGATAGATGGAAAGGTTCATCTCGAGGGTCGTTTTCCTAATGCGGAGCCACGAGGGTGCTCTAGGGCCATGGATCAGCTGATGGCCTCTAGTAGGGGTACTCGCCGGTGACCCGAGACATCTTCGATGCTTGGACCATCCCAGCTTCCGTCGAGGTTCCGGGGGCAACCTCTGCTGCCCTAGGTACAGAGTTCTCTGTGCGTAGTCTCTCTATCGATCCTCGGTGGCTAAATGGATTGGCCGATATCTTAATCGAGGGCAGCAGTAGATTGAGGAAGCGAAAGGCTGCTGATCTTGCTCAGATACTCGGAATCGCAGGGAGCCGATTCTTGAAGGAGGGCGACCCCTTTAGAACGAAGGCCTTGGAACTGCTTCCTAGGGCCTCTGGTCTGTCAGCTCCAATGGCTCGTGCTGTTTTGGATGGCATGGCTGCGGATTGGGTTGAGGATCGGCTCCGTGGGCTTTTGAACAACGAATTTGGCACTTCAGATACATTGGACGGTTTCGTTAAGCAGAACGGCTGTCAGACAATGGCAATTGGCGCTGACCTCTGTGTCCAGATTGTATCGGGTAGCGTACCTGGAGTTGGGGTGACAGCGTTGATTCGCAGCTTGTTAACCAAGGCGCCGACCTTACTAAAGCCAGGTCGAGGAGATGTGGTACTTCCCGTACTCTTTATGCAGGCACTAGCAGTTATAGATCAAGATCTGGCTGAAAATGTTGCCGTCCTTTATTGGCCGGGCGGCAGTTCAGATTTGGAAAGAGGAGTGCTTGATCGAGCCAGTATTGTAACCACCTATGGTGGGGACGAGTCGGTGGAGAGTATCCGAGCATTGACTCCGGTGACCAAACGCTTTGTAGCCTATCATCACCGCATTAGCGTGGGGGTTGTCGGGAGCCAGGCACTTACCTCAGGGTTAGCAGAACAGGCTGCTCGGGATGTTGCTCGTGCCGTGGCGGTTTTTGACCAGCGGGGCTGCGTGTCTCCACGATCTATTTATGTCGAGTCCCATGGAGACATTACACCGGAAGCCTTTGCTGGATACCTGGCATCGGCCTTAGAAGCTATTGAAAATGATCTTCCAGGTGGTGACCTGGAACTAGAGGAAGCGGCAGCGCTGCATCAGGTTCGTGGTGCTGCAGAATTGCTTGCTGCATCAGGTTCACCAGGAGGTGTCTATCATGGTGGCAAGGCTTTCTGGACAGTGATTTTCGATCCAGATTCAGAGCTAAGATGCAATCACGTTGGTCGAGTGGTACGCGTGGAGCCCATTGAGAATCTAAGTGACTTGATCAACAGGTTGAGCCCTGACAAGGGGCATCTTCAGAGTGTGGGTGTGGCGGGTGTGGGAGCGGAGTTAGAGGAATTGGCTGAAGAACTGGGACGCATCGGTGTATCACGTATCGCAAAGTTCTCGGAATTACCTTTCCCTCCTCCGTCATGGCACCATGATGGAGGCAGTCCCCTTCGGGACTTAGTCCACTGGGTTGATCTAGAAGAAGTAGGTGACTGACGACCCTATGTTTTTTTGGGGTTCAGTCTTCTTCACTTTCCGGTTCCGCGCGCCACACGACCATCTGGCGACCACCTCTTGGATTTTCTTCCATTCGGACAGTTAGGGACTCACCCACTTCGATCCCCAAGTGTTCCCTCATGTCCTGGGGAATCGTAACCCGCCCTCCGACACCTACTGTGACATCGGTATAGTAAAGGGTACGATAGATGGCCATGCAGCTCCTCCTGTATGCACAAAACCCCGATAAGCTAAGTAAAGTATAAGGTATGTTGTATGCATCTTGGGAGGGCCTCTCTCATTGGTTGTCCAGCCAGCAAGGCGATCGTTGGCTACCTAACCAGGACTCTATCGAACTTGAATTCTAGCTCCATATCAATACTCGACTAGCTTAGGTCACCCCTAGATGGCGCGAATTTGTGATTGATACGCGATACGCAATCCGGCTCAATGGTGTTACGAAACGCTTTGGTAACCATGTTGCGGTTTCCGAACTGAACTTCGATGTACCCCGGGGTGCTATATGTGGACTTCTTGGGCCGAATGGATCAGGAAAGACCACCTGCATACGCATGATCATGGGAATTCTGCATCCGGATACGGGATCCGTCAGTTTGCTCGGGGCTACTCCTGATGATGTTCGTCGCAAGAGAGTAGGATATTTACCAGAAGAGCGCGGCGTCTACAGAAAAATGACATGTACTGAGTTCTTGACTTTTCTGGCAGAAATCCGAGGGGTATCTCGCACCGAAGGCTGGAAACGCTCAAATGATTGGCTTGAACGATTGGGGCTTGGTGAATGGGCTGATAGAAGGATCGAGGCTCTTTCGAAAGGGATGCAGCAAAAAGTCCAGTTTATCGCGACAGTTATCCATGAGCCTGAGCTATTAATTCTAGATGAACCCTTCAGCGGCCTCGATCCGCTCAATCAGGACGTACTCGAAGAGATTATTCGAGATTTTCATTCCAAAGGAACCACGATTCTGTTGTCGACACATCTCATGGACCAAGCGGAGCGGCTTTGTGAGCGAGTCTGTCTAATATCCAATGCACGAAAGGTACTCGATGCTGATCTAAAGGAATTGAAGGCGAAAGAGCGAACCGGTGTCGTAGCAGTGAGGTTTGAAGGCTCCAATCAATGGCTAGAGGGTCCGGAGATAGATTACATCCATGAATCGAACGGTGAGCTACAACTCATTCTAAAGGATGGCGCCGATCACCAGAGTATTCTCAAGCGCGGCCTGCAATGCGGCGCAAAGATATACCGCTTCGATCTTGTAGAGCCGCGGTTACACGAGATTTTTGTTCGTCATGCCGGGACAGAGTCAATTGGTGATGCGGGGATGCCCAAGAACGTTACTCTGGAACTTCAATAATGTCGGCTAATGTTTGGGCAGTCATCCGGCGTGAATACCTGCAGAGGGTGCGTTCGAAGTGGTTTGTCATTTCAACGCTAGGTGGCCCCTTGCTCATTCTTCTAGTCATGATTGTTCCAGCATACTTCCTGGTGAGTGGAGGACAGGCCGAACAGAAGCTTGCGATTGTTGATGGTAGTAATGTGCTATACGAACGGATTGCGCCCTACCTGGTAAACGAAGGACTTGAGGTTGAGGAGGAGCGGTGGTACCCGGATGTGGTGACTAGTCTCCGTAAAGAAGCGACTGAAGGTGACCTCTGGGGGTTCATTGTGTTAGATGAACTCACACTTGATACTGGCGAAGCGATTGTGTACGTGACTACCCGTCCTTCACCCATCCGCCAGCTAACCCTGCAAAGTGCTATTACCCGTGCGGTTATGGAGTACCAGCTTGAAAGGCGGGGGGTCGATGCAGGGGCGCTCTTAAGTGGGGGAGACCTTAGCCTGGAATTACTGTCGGAGGAACGGACTTCAAGAGAGGAGCCACAATTCTGGGTGGCGTATCTAGGGGCCTTCTTTCTCTACATGGTAATTCTATTCTACGCAGACTCAGTGATGAGAGCGACGCTAGAGGAGAAGACCAGCCGCATCGTAGAAGTGATCATTTCCTCGATGGAACCATGGCATCTCATGTTAGGAAAAATCCTAGGAGTCGGTGCTGTTGGCCTTACACAGCTTCTTGTCTGGATTGTCTCAGGATTCCTGATTGTAGCTGGTGGGATGCCTCTTTTGGTCAGCCTAAGTCCTGAACTCATGCCAGTAGAAACTCTCCTCTCGGCACTTCCGGGAATCGGAATGGTGACCCTGTTTGTATGCTTATTCATCTTCGGATTCTTCATGTATTCCGGCTTGCATGCAGCTGTGGGCGCAATGTGCAATACCGATCAGGAGGCTCAGCAGGTGCGGTTACCCATGGTTATGCTTCTTGTGATCCCTATTGCGATGGTCTCGGTTGTAATTGTGCAACCGATGACTGCGATGTCGACATGGTTTTCTCTGTTCCCTCTTTTCTCACCATTCTTGATGTGGGCACGTGTGGTGAGTGGTGGGATACCGGCCTGGCAGATTGGCCTCTCATTCCTACTCATGCTTTTCACGGTCCTTGCGATCGCTTGGATAGCTGGCAGGATTTACAAGGTGGGAATTCTCATGGCAGGCAAAAGACCAACTCTTCCAGAATTATGGAGATGGGTGAAAGAAGCCTGAAGAAAAGATTATGTGATCGGGTTTGAGTGTGGTCAGTTTAGCTAGTTAGGTAGGGCCGACCGTAGCAAGGCTTCTAGTTGGCGGTCGTCGAAGTCACGCGCTTTGGTGACAGCTTCCTGGTAGGACTCTTCGATGATGATCACTGTGGTCCGCGGAGCTTCTTCGAGGTTGGTAGGATTCGCCACATCAAATCGGAGGCGAGCGAGATACACATCTGGCCTCGTGGGGTCATCGTCAAACTCTAAGTACGTACCCCAGATGCGACCGCCATGTGTGATTGTCGCGATGTGCAGGCCGGTGCCTGAGTCAGTCCTGGATCTGTGTGAGGATGTCATCGTCATCCCACGATACCGATTGAGTGCTACGGAGTCACGCCCTCGACTGCCCATCATATAGATAAGTTCTTGTGAGCGAGGCTTCTGCTTCTCAAGGTTTTTGGCGAATATTCAGGTTGTATGGGATGAATGGATCCGCTTGTGTACCAGGCCTGTCAGGCAACGTGGATGTAACTGGTTTGGAGCCCAAGAGGCCCGCTGACCAAAATGGTTTGCATACCACTGGCAGAAGTCACCTAAGGCAGAGAGAGCATAAGTTAGGTGGGGGTGAGAAAGCTTATTGGGTCACTATCAGGTACGCCCTCACTGCGTTACCTGGACCGTCATTAGTACCGCGCTGTGTTCAGGGGCTTGTTCCAATTCGTCACAAGCGTTTTCTTGCCTCGTCGAAAGACCCCTTCAGGCACCCAGGTTTGGACTGCGCGGCTTCGTTCAGGAGCAAGACTTCGGATGAGAAAGCACTGGCTGATAGGCGGACTTGCCAGCCTCCTCGCACTCGCAGGTCTAGCATTCACATTCATCCAGGAAGGGCCTCTGGATCCTCCTGAATTTGAAGACATGGTTGAGGCGGAATACCCGTCGGGCCAGCCGATCGCATTTCCCCATGATCAGCACGCTGGTAGTCAGCCTGGCCAGAGCAACATGGACTGCCAGTATTGTCACTATTCAGCGGAGCGATCCGTCGATGCGGGTATACCGCCGGTATCGGCTTGCTGGGGCTGCCACCAGGCTATTCCCGGTAGTAACAATCCGGAGGAAGTAGCAAAAATTCAGCAGTACATGCAGAGCGGAGACCCTATTCCTTGGGTTCGTATCTACAAGGTTGCGGACCATGTGCACTTCCCTCACATGCGTCACTTGAATGCTGGCCTTGAGTGCCAACAGTGTCACGGCGAGGTACAGGAGATGCAGGTCCTCGACAGTCGTGACCCTGCTTGGGGCGGTGACAATATGGGCTGGTGTGTGGAGTGCCACCGCCAGCCGGATGATACTGGAAAAGCACAGGCCTCTACTGACTGCACGGTGTGCCACTACTGATGGCTGAGAATAAGAGTATGAAAGATGGGATCAAACGCCGGGACTTCTTAAGGGTACTCGGTGTGTCAGGTGCTGGAGCAACACTCACAGGGTGCTCAACCGAAAAAGTTGAGCGCCTGCTTCCGTATGTGGTAGCTCCTGATGATATCACACCCGGAGTGTCGACTTGGTACACGACGGTTTGTGACGGTTGCTCAGCTCAATGCGGGATGTGGGTGCGCACCCGAGAAGGGAGAGCGATCAAAGTTGAGGGCAACCCGAACCATCCGGTCTCAGAAGGGGGTCTTTGCTCGAAGGGCCACGCCACATTGCAACATCTCTATCATCCAGATCGCTTTCTTGGGCCGATGGTCCGCGACGGTAGTGAATTACGGCAGGTGACATGGGAAGAGGCAGAATCACTGCTTGCTGCCCGTCTTGGTTCCGCTCAAAACCCGATGCTTATCAACGGCCGGATGGGGCCTAGCCTCAACAAACTTGTGGATGAATTTGTTGAAGGCATAGGTGGTTTCAGGGTTAGCTATGACGCGATTTCAGATGCTCCGCTAGCTGAAGCTGCCCGGATTGTTTATGGCACAACTGGGATCCCACAATATGACCTTGAGAACGCCCGATTTCTGCTTTCATTTGGCAATGACTTTATCGAAACCGGGTCATCACCAGTAGCGCACAATAAGGGCCTTGCACGGATGAGTTCAGTGGATGTTGCAGGGTCAAAGGGTCGTTTTGTTTACCTTGGCCCTCGCCTTTCACTGACCGGATTGAATGCGGACAAGTGGATTCCGATACGACCTGGTACCGAGGCTGCTGTAGCGCTCGCGATGGCAGCAGTCATTGCTGGAGATGAACCCGAGGCTGCAGGTCCTTACTCTAACGTTCTCCAAGCGTACAATCCTCAAGTTGCTGCACAGGTAGCAGGAGTGACTGAGGATGCGATATTTGAACTCGCAGAGGATTTTGCATCGGAAGCTCCTACCCTAGCCTTAGGTCCCGGCGTGGGTGCACATCACCGTGGAGCAACGGCGGCGAACATCGCCGTCATGATCCTGAACCATGTTGCAGGTAATGTCGGCCGCACAGTGCTCTATGACGCTCCGGTGGATGGAGTGGTGAGTGCTTATGCTGACATCGAAGCCACTGTTAGTGCTATGGCCTCGGGTGAGTCAGAAGTCGTGATGGTTCACGGGGCAAACCCCGTTTACTCAATGCCCTCCCAGGCGGGTTTTGCCGAAGCCTTCGCCCAAGTTCCATTCAAGGTCTCTTTTGCCTCAGCATTGGATGAGACATCGGAGATGGCAGACCTTATTCTCCCGGATCGGCACTTTCTTGAAGCTTGGGGAGACTCCAGCCCACTCGCAGGGGTTGTCGCAGTACAGCAGCCGGTTATGCAGCCTGTGCCTCATTTTGATTCGAAGCAGACTGGCGACGTACTTCTCTCTGTGGCTAACAGGCTCAGGGGTGAGGGTGATGTGGCAACGTTCTATGACTATGTGCGAGAATCCCACCGATCTTTGCACGATGAAGCAGACAGCGATTTTGAGGATGCCTGGCAGGAACTTTTGCGGACAGGTATGGCAGACACCAGGCGCGAGGAGGCCGAGGCTCTAGAGCTACAGTTCCCAGAGATCGCGCTTAGCTTCGAGGTCCCCACATTTGATGCACCGGGAGACTTGACTCTCCTCGTTCACCCGTCTCCTCGATTTGGGGCTGGTGAATTTTCGAACAGTCCGTGGCTACAGGAGCTACCGGACCCCGTCTCCAAGATTGTTTGGCACTCTTGGCTGGAGATGAACCCACACACTGCTGAACTGCGCGGAATCCGTGAGGGTGACATTGTCACTGTGACTTCGCCGCATGGCTCACTTGAAGTACCTGTTTGGCTTTACCCAGGGATTAGAGAGGACGTAGTCGCTTTGGCTATGGGTGGTGGCCACACGGGCATGGGACGCTATGCAGATGATAAGGGGGTCAATGCGCTCGGATTGATTCCGTCGACCTCTGAGCAGCTATCAGGTGCCTTAGTGACTACAGTGACTTCAGTCACCGTAATTCCCACTGGTGAAAACCGACGAATTGCCACAGTAGAAGGATCGAATGACCAACATGATCGAATGATTGCTCCGGCAGTTGCTTTGGCTGACCTGGGCCATGCTGGAGACGATGAGCATGAGGAGGGGGGTCACGAAGAGTTTAGAGAGCTTCAGGGGGTCGGTGGCTTTATCCCTGTTCCTGCTGACGAAGGAGCACCGACCGCATTTCCTTTAGAGGGATCACGCCACGGACTTTATGCTGACGCACAAGAGGGACCGCGTTGGGCAATGGCCATTGACTTGGACAAGTGCACGGGCTGTAGCGCCTGCGTGACAGCATGTCAGGCCGAAAACAATGTCCCCTGGGTCGGAGAAGAACAGATTCTTATGGGTCGGGATATGAACTGGGTTCGTATCGAGCGCTTCTACGAACAGGTTGATGCGACTCAGGCTGGGGATCTGGACGTGCGTTTCTTGCCTATGATTTGCCAGCACTGTGGCAATGCCCCTTGTGAGACGGTGTGTCCGGTGTTTGCGACATACCATACACCCGAAGGCCTGAATGCTCAGGTCTACAACCGTTGTGTCGGTACCCGGTACTGTGCGAACAATTGCCCCTATAAAGTGAGGGTTTTCAACTGGTATAGGTACACTGATGAGGTACCAGAGCCCCTAAATTGGCAATGGAATCCTGATGTCACTGTTCGGGATAACGGGGTCATGGAGAAATGCAGCTTCTGTGTGCAGAGAATCCGCGAGGTGCAGAACCGTGCGGCACTGGAGGGCGAGAGAGAAGTCCGTGATCATGAGGTCGTCCCGGCATGTGAACAGAGCTGTCCAGCCGAGGCGATTGTTTTTGGCAATATCCGAGATCCCAATGCCCGTATCACACAGGTTTCGTCCAGTGAGCGAACGTATCGTGTTTTAGAGGACCTAAATACCCAGCCTGCTGTGAACTACCTCAAGAAGGTCACGTTCCATGAGGTGGCATCTGTGGGACATGAGGAATGACTTTGGTGCCTGAGGGACGAACGGCTCGTGGTGCGGTCCCGCACCCCGACGTTCACACGTATGATGAAGTCAATCGTGATGTTCTTCGGGCACTCGAAACTCCGGGTAAGGCTTGGTGGGCACTTCTCGCGGTGGCTGCTGCGGGTGTGGTGCTTTTCTTTGGCGCCTGGGGTTGGCAACTCTACAAGGGCATCGGTGTCAGCGGCCTCAACTCACCGGTCGGGTGGGGCGTCTATATCACAACATTTGTATTCTGGGTTGGTATTGCGCACTCAGGGACGCTGATTTCAGCGATTCTTTTTCTGTTCCGGTCCCCGTGGCGGCAATCAATTTATCGCGCTGCTGAGGCGATGACGGTGTTCGCCGTTATGACCGCAGGTCTGTTTCCACTAATTCACGTTGGGCGACTCTGGCACGCGTATTGGCTGATTCCATATCCAAACTCCCGCTTCCTATGGCCTAATTTTAAGTCACCACTGGTTTGGGATGTATTCGCGATTACTACTTACTTTACGGTATCGGCGACATTTTTCTACTTAGGCGCAATTCCAGATATTGCAGCCGCTCGAGACCGAGCAACCGGCTTGAGGAAGAAGCTTTACCAAGTGATCTCACTAGGATGGCGAGGCACTGACTCTCAGTGGCACCACTTCGGGAAGGCGTACATCTTTCTAGCCGCACTAGCCACACCCCTCGTGCTCTCTGTGCACTCGGTTGTGTCTTGGGACTTTGCTGTGGCGATTGTGCCAGGATGGCACGCTACAATTTTCGCTCCCTATTTTGTTGCTGGCGCGATCTTCTCGGGCGTAGCGATGGTGATTACGCTCGTTGTACCCATCAGAAAGATTTTTGGCCTTGAGGCATACCTCACGACCAAGCATTTCGATGCGATGGCGAAGTTGTGTTTGCTTACCTCGCTGATCGTACTTTACGCATACCTATCTGAGTTTTTCTTAGCTTGGTATAGCGGAGAAGAGATAGAGAGAACTGCATTCTCGAATCGTCTTTTTGGTGACTATTGGTGGGCAACATGGACGATGCTGACTTGTAATGGATTCGTTCCGATCATGCTCTGGTTTAGACGTATCAGGCACTCAATCCCAGCGCTCTTTGTAATCTCGATTTTCATTAATATTGGAATGTGGTTTGAGCGTTATGTGATCGTCGTTACTTCACTGCACCACGAGTATGAGCCGTTTGCATGGGGTATTTATCGCCCATCATTGACGGAAATGGCAGTTCTTGTAGGCAGCTTCTGTTGGTTCGGATTCTGGTTTCTCCTGTTCACCAGACTCCTGCCGCCCATCGCAATCGCTGAGCTCAAGGAAGTCCTTCCTGCACCTACACGAAAGAAGACCGGGGAGGCCTATTGATGGAAAATGCTACAGGCCTGCTTGCCTCGTACGAATATCTTGACTCCACGGTTGATGCAATCAAGGCACTCAAGAAGGCTGGATTCAAGACGGTTAAGGCGTACTCCCCTTATCCGGAACACCACATTGAAGACGCACTCGGTTACGGACAGAGCCCGGTACGTGTTTGGACACTTGTTGGCGGATTAACCGGCACGGCGACAGGGTTTGCACTAACCACCTGGGCGTCGATGGATTGGCCATTAGTGGTCGGCGGCAAGCCGATCGTGTCTATCCCCGCCTACATAATCATCGCATTTGAAATGACGATCCTATTTGGTGCGCTTGCTACGATCATTGGGCTCTTCGTTCTCAGTCGTCTCCCGTCAATCAAGCCGACAGTTGTATACGATCCTGAATTCAGCTCAGGACGCTATGGGGTTTATGTCGAAGGCAATCACCAGAGCCTAGAAGAGGCGCGGCAGATCATGAACGAACAGCAGCCCATTGAACTCAGAGAGGGCGAGCTTGATGACTAGCTCATGGCTGCCCCGAGCATTTTTCGCCGTAGTAGCAATTGCTGCTTCAAGTGGCTGTAAGCCGCTTGATGACGGTATGGTGTTGATCTTCGGCAGGTCAATGCGTGATCAGCGTTCTTTCGACCCATATGAGAACACGCAACCCTCACCCGAAAACTCTATCTCATTTTCCTCAGGAAATTATCCAACAGACTTCGGCGTTGTGAATATCGGACAACCCGAGGGAGTGAGCGTCCCAAGGTTTACCCAGGCGGACCTCGGGCTTCCAGGTATTGGTAGCTTGGTTGTTCAAGGGCTTAGTAATCCGCTTGATCCAACCGATCCTCGATCGAGAGAGAG
>PVBE010415086.1_pt1 | contig 18296 bp, 11 predicted proteins | sample 1631181 | NCBI WGS metagenome assembly PVBE01 (sample SAMN08397723, study PRJNA350692) | Marine metagenome, whole genome shotgun sequencing project. | isolation source: water | place: Pacific Ocean | collected 2012-04
AGCGGCGGCGGCGCGCGACGTCTCCTCCGCCTCGGCCCTCGCCTTCTCCTCCGCGGCGGCCCGCGCAGCCGCCGCCTCGGCCTCGGCCTCGCGCTTCGCCGCCGCCTCCTCCACCGCCCTCGCCGCCTCCTCCACCGCCTCCGCCGAAGCCGAACTTCGCCTTGCCCTCCCAGAGGGCGTAGACGAGCGAGCCGATCTCGTAGATGTCCCAGGCCAACGACAAGATGTTGAGGCCCGGGATGAGCTTCATCAGGACCTTGGCGAGGATCTTCCCGGCCACCTTACGGGCGGCCTTCCCCATCAGCTTCGCGGCGCCGGACTTCAGCTTGCCGCTCAGCCCCTTTGCGAACTTGGTGGCCCGCGCGACGATCTTCTTGGACGAGGCGATCGCCTTGGCGATCTTCTTGCGCTGGCGCGCCACCTTCTCGAGCTTGCGCTCGAGACGTTTCATGGCCTTGGCGGCGTTCGCCTTGCGCTTCCCGGTGCGCTTCCGGAAGTCCTCCTTCGCCTCGAGCAGCTTCTTGGCGAGGTTGTCGGCCTTCGAGGCGAGGCGACGGTCGGCCGCCAGCTTCTTCGCGATCTTCTTGTTCTGGTTGAGGATGATCTTGTTGGACTTGAGGATCTTCTTCAGGCGGGAGAGATCCTCCGGCCCGATAGAAGCGATCTTGAACTCGGCCTCACCGATGAGCTTCGCGTCGACCCCTGGGCCGAACCACGTCGATGGCAGGTCACCCTCGAAGGCGACCGCAGCCTTGGCGAGCGTCAGCTCGGGCACGTATTGGGCGCGGCGCCCCTTCCCGGGCTTGTTGAAGTCGCGCTCCATCGCGACTTCCGCCTCGAGGAACTCGGTCTCGAACTTGAACGTCAGGAAGTCGTAGCCGAGGAAGTTCTTCGACGAGTAGTCGATCTTCGCAAGCGAGATCGCGAGCGCCTTTGCGCGCTTGCCCGACTCGGCCTTCAGGACCCGCTTGCGCTCGCCCCAGGTTACGCCGATGGGACTGGCGTCGGGATCGTCCTCCTTGTGGGGCTCGAGCGTGAACTTGACGTGGAACTCGAGGCGGTCGCCGGGGCCTCCGAAGTTCCACTCGATCTCGTAGACCTTCGGCCACCGGAAGCCGTTATCGGGTGGCTGCGGGATGGACTTGTTCTCTTTGCTCGTGCCGGAGGAGTAGCCGTCGCCGAGACCAGAACCCGATCCACCGGAGCCACCACCCGAGCCGCCACCGGAGCCGCTCCCGGACCCGCCCGAGCCACCGCCGGACCCGCCACCGCTGGGGCCGGGGACGTTTCCGTTCTCGTCGGGTTCGCGATGCCACCGTCCGCGCTGCCAGATGCGCTCGGCCTCCTCGATCTCGTCTTCGAGACGGTCGAGGAAGCGATGGTCGGACTGCATGTCCGAGGGGCCCCAGATGTCGGGTGCCACGGGATTGGGCGCGAATTGGGCGCTGTCGAGGTCGAAGGAGCCGACCACCTGCGAGACCCACTCGTCGTAGACCGCGCAGCCGTCCTCGCCGCAGGGCTCGGGCGCGGGGCCGATCGCGTCCTCGAAGAAGAAGAGCTCGACCCGACGGTTGGCCGGGTTCGAGACGCCGTCCTCGGTCTCGACCGCGGGGTGCCACTCGCCGCAGCCCTGGGTCTCCACCACGACGCCCTTGGGGAGCGTGGTGTCGTCGAGCGCCATGTACGCGGCGACGATCTGCGGGTTGGTGTTGGCGCCCGGGATGCCGTCGACCGCGAGCGAGGTGCCGCGGGTCTCGTTGCTCCACGCCTGGAACTTACGCACCGCGCGCTTCGTGCCGGGCCCGCGAAGCCCATCGACCCCCGATTTGTAGAACGGGCCGGCGCCGGGCGGGAGCGCCGTGAGCATGTACTGAAGCTCGCGGGTTCCCCACCGCTTGGCGCGCGGCTTGTCCTGAGCGAACCAGCCCGCCCAGGCTGGCGAGTCGTCACGCAGATAGGCCGCGACGGCCAGGGCGCGCTCCTCGGAGAGGGCCAGGTTGTACTCTTTGGACCCCGCCGTGTCGGTGTGCCCGCAGATGAGGATCTGCGCCTTGGTATGCGTGTCGTAGAACGCCTTCAACGCGCGGATGTTCTGCATCGCGCCGGGCAGCAGGAAGCACTTGTTCGTCTCGAAGTAGAGGCCGGTCAGCGAGGCCTTCCAGGCGCCCGCCACCACCCGGATGACGTACCGCTTGCCGGGCTTGACGTTGAGGCCTTCATCGAGTTGCTGCCGCGTGACGCGGAGCTCGACCGTCTCGCTCATACCTGCTCTTCCGGGGTGAACCTCCGCATTCTACACGACGGAGGCCGCCCGGGGCGGACTACTGCGGGCCCCCGTCGTCCACGCACGCGCGGATCTCGTCGCCACACGCCTCGTTGATGCACTGGGCCTCGTCCGGCTCGCAGCCCGAGTCGCGGACGCACTCGGAGGCCGCGACGAGGAGATCGAAGCTCGCCTGGGCCGAGTCCTCGATGCAGGCCACCTGACAGTCGCGCGCCCCTCCGCACAGCGAGAGGCACTGATTGAGCTCGCCGCAGGTGCCGTCGCCCTGAGGCTCGGGGGGCGGACCGAAGCACGCCTCGACCTCGTCGGTGCAGTTCTCGTCGAGGCAGCCCTGGTCCACCGAGCCGTCGTCGCGCCGGCACTCGTTCTCCTCGACGCACGCGAGGGCCGCGTCGATCGCTTCGACCGCGTCCGCCTCGGAGCCCTCACGGCACTGCTCGATGCAGGCCTCGTCGTCGCCGCACGCGCCCAGACACTCGTTCAGCTCGGGGCACGTGAGCGGATCGCGGGGCGGCTCGGGCTCGCCCAGACACGCCACGATTTCGTCGCCGCAGGCCGCTTGGATGCACGCCCCGTCGTCGGGTGCGCAGTCCGACGCTTGGATGCACGACACCGCGTCGTCGAAGGTCTGGAACGCTTCGGGCGAGGTCGCCTCGATGCACGCGGCGTTGCAGTCGTTGGCCCCGCCGCAGAGCGTGAGGCATTCGTTGAGCTCCGCACAGGTGCCCTCGCCCTCGGGCTGCGGCGGTGGCCCGAAGCAGGCCTCGAGCTCGACGCCGCAATTCTCCTGCATGCAGGCCTGGTCGACCCCGTCCTCGTCGGCGCAGTCGTTGTCTTCGATGCACGTCAGGATCGCGTCGAAGTCAAGGACCGCGCCCTCCGGAGCCAGCGCGCGGCAGCGGTCCTGGCAGGCCTCACCGTCGCAGCCGCGCAGGCACTCGTTGAGGTCGGGACAGTCGGCGATCGGTCGCGGCCCCTCGTCCTCGAGGCACGCGTCGATCACGTCGCCGCAAGCCTCCTGGAAGCACGGGCCGTCGCCCTCTTCGCAGTCTGCCTCCTGGAAGCAGGCGGCGGCGTTCTGCAGGAGCTCGAGGGCCTCCGGGCTCGCGCCCTCGACGCACGCGAACTCGCACGCGTCATCGTCGCCGCACAGCGTCAGGCACTCGTTGAGCTCACCACACGTCGCGTCGCCGGAAGGCTCGGGCGGCGCCCCGAAGCAGAGCTCGAGCTCGCCTGGGCACTCCGTCTGCAGGCAGTCCTGGTCGATGGCTCCGTCCGCGTCTGCACACGCGTTCTCGGCGATGCAGGCGAAGATCGCGTCGATGGCGAGCACCGCGTCGGGCGAGCCCACTTCGCGGCACGCCTGCAGGCAATCACCGTCGCCGGCGCAGTCGTTGAGGCACTCGGCCACCTCGGCGCAGCTCAACGGCTCCGGTGGCGGCGGCGCCTGGCCGAGGCACGCCTCGATCTCGTCACCGCAGGCGTCGCTCGTTGCACACCTCGCGCGGCGCGAAACCGCACTCGCCGCAGGCGTTCAGCGCGCCTTCGTCCACGAGGTCGTCGCAATCGTTGTCGGCGCCGTCGCAGACCTCTGCGGGCGGCGCACCACAGCCGCCGCACGCGTTGAGCACCCCCTCGTCGACCACGAGGTCGCAGTCGTCGTCGGTCCCGTTGCAGCGCTCGACCGGCGGCGCTCCGCACTCGCCGCACGCGTTGCGGGTGCCCTCGTCGACCAGCCCGTCGCAATCGTCGTCGACGCCGTTGCACTGCTCGTCGGCCGCCACGCACCGGGAACTCTCGACGTCCGGTGCGGAGGCGCCGTCGGCCTGCCGCGCGCCGGCGTCGACCTGCGCTTCGTCGGCGTCGCACGCCACCAGCGCGAGAAGGAGAAGCCACGCACAGCGCTGCATCACTCGCTCCTGGCCTGCGCGGTTCCTGCGAGGTGACCGACGTCGGGGACGCACGTCCCATCCTCGCTGCGCGGCTCGTCTCCGCAACCCAGCGCGGGGTCACCGAAGTCGATGCAGGGTGAGCCCGGGCCGAGGCTGAAGTCGTCGAGGACCTCGTTGGTGAAGCGCGGCTCGGCCTCCAGGATGTGCTCTCCGGGCGTGACCCGGTCGGTCACGGTGTCCACGCGGGCAGCGACGATGTAATCGACCGTCACCCGCGCCACGTCCTGCTGGGCCTGCCGCCCCACCGCGACGCCGTGCATCTGTGCGAACACGCTGTCGGAGACATGGACGGGCTTGTCGTTGCGCATGTCCACGGACACGCCGCCTCCGATGCCGACGCCGTAGCAGGTCGTGCGGATGATGATCGTCGGCCCCCCCTCGACACGGAAGCAGTTCCCCCGCTCGATGTGTGCGACCAGGTCGTTGTGCGATGAGAGCGGCCCGACGTAGACGTAGACGCCGGCGACCGCGGTCCCGTTCGGGCCCGCGCCGTTCGCGACCCCGAGGATCTCGTTGAACGACATGTCCACGCCTTCATTGCGGTCCAGGTAGACGCCGAACGCCGCGCCGCACCCGGAGGCGCACTCGAGCCGGACGCCCTCCTCGTGGCCACGCCCATCGACGGTGAACGCCACGAGCGAGGCGTCGGCACCGGTGATTCGCACCACCGGGCCGGTGCCCACCGCGGTCAACGTCGCGGTCAGCGCTTCGCGCGCCCGGACCGTGACGCCGTCCACGTCGACGTCGGCAGCCGCGTACTCACCGGGGAGCACCAGCACCAGCGTGCCCGCCTCGGAGGCGTCGAGCGCGGCGCCGATGGTCCCGTACGGTCGGTCGAGCGAGCCGTCCGCGACCTCGTCGTCGGCGCCCGCTCGCACGTGCAGCGTGCCCGCTTGCGGCGCCGCCGCCTCGCATCCATTCGCCGGATCGAAGTCGGCGTCCCGCCACCCGTCCTCGCACGCGAGCAGGACGCAGCGCCCGCCGACGCACGCGGGTGTGGCGTGCTCCCGCGAGCACGCCGCACCGCAGGCCCTGCAATGGTCGACCGAGCTGCCGACCCGGAAGTCCTCGTCGAGGCGCCCGTCGCAGTCGTTGTCCCGCTCGTCGCATCGCTCCGCGGGCGCGGGGCCGCATCCTCTGCACGCGTTGAGGGCATGGCCTTCGTCCACCGCGCCGTCGCAGTCGTTGTCCTCTTCGTCGCAGACCTCCTCCGGCAGCGGCCCGCACAGCCCGCAGGCGTTGGCGGGCAACCCCTCGTCGATCGCCCCGTCGCAATCGTCGTCTTCCCGGTTGCACACGTCGTTCGGCGCCGGGCCGCAGTCCGTCCCGCAGAGGTTCAGCGGCAGGAACTCGTCGATCTCGCCGTCGCAGTCGTTGTCGCGCTCGTCGCAGCGCTCGAGCGGCAGCGGCCCGCACTCGCCGCACGCGTTGCGCACGCCCTCGTCGACCCTCTCGTCGCAGTCGTCGTCGCGCCCGTTGCAGATCTCGGACGGCGGGTCGCCGCACATGCCGCACAAGTTGAGCGTGCCCTCGTCGGTGGCGTCGTCGCAGTCGTCATCCGCCCCGTTGCACACCTCGTTTCGCACCTGCCCGCACTCGCCGCACGCGTTGCGTACGCCCTCGTCGACGCCGCCATCACAGTCGTCGTCGCGCCCGTTGCACACCTCGACCGGCACATCACCGCACAACCCGCAGCGGTTGCGCAGGTCGCGGGCCGGGCCGTCCTCGTCGACCACTCCGTCGCAGTCGTTGTCCTCGAAGTCGCACACCTCTTCGGGGGGCGCGCCGCACGCGCCGCAGTCGTTGAGCAAGCCTTCGTCGGTGAGCCCATCGCAGTCGTCGTCGACGGTGTTGCACTCCTCCCGAGGGACCAGGCCGCACGCCCCGCACGCGTTGAGCGCGCCCTCGTCGACCTCCTGGTCGAAGTCGTCGTCGATCCCGTTGCACGTCTCGTCCGGCACCGGACCACAGCCTCCGCCCGGGTTGAGCACGCCCTCGTCGGTCTCGCCGTCGCAGTCGTCGTCCCGGTCGTTGCACACCTCCGCCGGCGCCGGCCCGCAGGTGCCGCACGCGTTGAACGACCCCTCGTCCACCGCACCGTCGCAGTCGTCGTCGATCCCATTGCACCGCTCGATGGGGTCGGCGCCGCATTGACCGCAGGCGTTTCGCGTGCCCTCGTCCACGCGTCCGTCGCAGTCGTCGTCGACGCCGTTGCACTGCTCCTCGGCCGACACGCAGCCGGACCTCTTCGCGTCAGGCGCAACGCTCCCGTCGGTCTGCTCGGAGCCGGCATCGACTCGCGCCCCGTCGTCCGCGTCGCACGCGGCAAGCGCGACACGAGCAGCCATTCACGGAGCATTCGCGACCTCCGCAACCACTTCCGCCAGCCGCGCCACGACCTGCGAGAGGCGGGTGTAGTCGAGAGTATCGGGGGTATCCGTCGGCTCGTGGTAGCGCGCGTTTCGAAGGAACGCGGTGTCGGTGACCATCACGGCCGGGAAGCCCTCGCGCCCGAAGGACCAATGGTCGGAGAAGTCGACGCCGGTCACGAAGGACGGAGCCGCGATGGACTCGGCGGGGACCACCGCCTTGGCCCGGTAGCGCCGGGTCACCTCGTTGAGCCACGCCGACGACTCGGTGGTGGCTGCGAACGCGATGAAGTGCCCGGTGCTCGGGTAGAAGAGCGAAAGCCCGGCCGGGTAGCGCTGCGTGTCCGGGCGCGGGTCGTAGTAGCCCATCGTCTCGAGCGAGAGCATCCCGACGACCTTCGTCTTCTCTGCCTTCAGCGCCCTGGCATAGACCACGCTCCCCATTGATGCCGTCTTGAACCAGGGCGGCTCTTCGTTGACGAACGCGACGAAGCGCACGCTGCGACGCAGCTTGCGGCCCGAGAGCGCGCGGGCAATGGCAAGCATCGATGCGACGCCGCTGGCATTGTCGTCCGCCCCCGGCGTGGTGGGTACGCTGTCGTAGTGGGCGCCCACGACGACCAGCTCGGTGGCGTGGGTCGTCCCCTTCAGCGTCGCGTCGAGATTGAACACCTGGTGCGGTCCCGCGCGGAACGGCAGCCGGCGAACCGTGTAGCCCGCCGCGCGCAGCGAAGACTCTACGAATTTCGCGGCCTTGGCCAGCGCCGCCGGGTGCGTCACGTCCCGCGCACCGATGCGACCAGCGAGGGTCTGCACGTCCGCACGCAGCTGCTTTTCGAGGGCGTCCGGACCCGCGCCAGCGGCCAAGAACGCGATCCACATCGCCCACGCTCCACCGCTCGCGAGTGCCACTCGACTCCCCCTCAATCTTCCCAGCCCGTGTGCCGTACCAGACAGGTGTGACATCGTCCACGCCCGCCCAGCGCACCGAACAGCTCTTTGAGCTGACCCGTGACGGCCTGCTCGTCCTCGACGGCGGCCGCATCGTCCAAGCCAACGCCGCAGCCCGCGCCCTGATGGGCCCGAACCCGGTGGCGCCGGCCAAGTGGTTCGTCGACCCGGGGTGGTCGCAAGCGCTCGCGAGAGGTCGCGGCGACCTCGAGCTGACGCTCCCGTGTGGGACGCCCATCTCGGCGAGGCTCACGCCGTTTCCCGACGGGGCCATCCTGCTCGAGCTGCGCGACACGTCGGATCTGCAGGCGCTCGAGACGCGCCTGCACCACGACGACCAGATGCGCGCCATCGGCCAGCTGGCGAGCGGCATCGCGCACGACATGAACAACGTGCTCACCGTCGTCAGCAGCATCGGCTCGGTGATGCGCAGCGAGCTCAGCGACGCGGGCCCGACGGTGCTCGAGGACATCGATGACATCCTCGCGGCCAGCCGCGCGGGGCAGGATCTCACCCGCAATCTGCTGGGCTTCGCCCGCAAGCGCGGGTCGGTGCGCGAGCACCTCGATGCGGGCGCCATCGCCGAAGAGGTGGTGGACCTGGCCCGGCGCACGGCCCCGAAGGACAGCATCATCGAAGTGGTCGCGCCCGCCGATATCGTGGTCGAGGCCGACCGCAGCCGCTTCTCGCAGGCGGTGATGAACCTGGTCCTCAACGCGCTGGACGCGACCGGCGAGCGGGGTCGCGTGCACGTGCTCGTCGAGCGGGTACACCGGTCGGCCGACCCGAATCGTCCGGAGACGCGTCCGTCGGGGACCTACGTCCACGTGCGCGTGGCCGACGACGGCCCCGGCATGGACGAGGCGACGCGCGCCAAGTGCTTCGAGCCGTTCTACACGACGAAGCCACCCGGGAAGGGCACCGGGCTGGGCCTGTCGATGGTGCGCGACACGGCGGAGCGCCACCGCGGCTGGGTCGACCTCGAGACCGCCGCCGGCAGCGGGACGGCCATCGACCTGTATCTGCCGGGCATCCCCGAGCGGGTGCCGACCCCGCCGCCGATCAACGCGCCACGCAATCGAACGCCGATCCCGGCGCCGGGCGAAGGGCTGAACCGCGGCCGCATCCTCGTGGTCGACGACGAGAAGCCCATCCGCCGGGTGGCCCGGCGACTGCTGCGTCGCCTCGGCTTCGACGCGGTCTCCGCCCCCGATGGCCAGACCGCGATCGAGATGGTGTCGCGCGCGCCGGAGTCGTTCACCGCCGTCATCCTCGACGTGATGATGCCGATCATGGACGGACCGGAGGTCTTCAGGCGGCTGCGCGAGATTCGCAGCGACCTGGCGGTGCTCGTGTGCTCCGGGCACACGGACCTCGACTGCGGTGAGCTCTTCGAGTCCGCGCCGGTCACGCGCTTCCTGCCCAAGCCGTTCACCATGGACTCGCTCGGCAACGCCCTCGACGCGCTCCTCGACGAGTAGCAGCGGGCTGTACTACAACTCCGGCCCGATGTCGGACCTGTTCAACCCCACCGACGAACACCTGGCGCTGCGCGAGATGGTGCGCGACTTCACCGAGCGTGAGGTCGACCCGCAGGCTGCAGCGCACGACCGCGACGAGACCTTCAACCTGCCGCTGTTCCGGAAGCTGGGTTCGCTCGGGCTGCTCGGGATCACGGTGCCGGAGCGCTACGGCGGCTCGGGCATGGACGCGGTGGCGGCGGTCATCGCCTGTGAGGAGCTGTCGGCGGCCGACCCGGGCTTCACCCTCGCGTACCTGGCGCACGCGATCCTCTTCGCCAACAACCTCGCCCGCAACGCGAGCGAGGCGCAGTGCAAGGCCTTCCTGCCCGCGGCGTGCAGCGGCGAGTCGATCGGTGGGATGGGCATGTCCGAGCCGGGGGCAGGCACCGACGTGCTCGGCATGCGCTCCACAGCCTGGCTCGACGGCGACGCGTACGTGCTCAACGGCCGGAAGATGTGGATCACCAACGGCGCCATCAGCGACACCGAGCTGGGCGACGTCTTCCTGATCTACGCGCGCATGGAGGGCGGCGGACGCCGCGACCTCGGGCAGTTCGTGGTCGAGAAGGGCATGGCCGGCTTCACGCTGGGGCAGAAGCTGCACGCCAAGCTCGGGATGCGCGCGTCGACCACCGCTGAGCTCGTCTTCGACGATGTGCGCGTGCCGGCCGCGACGCACCTGGTGGGTGAGCCCGGCGGGGCGATGCTGCACATGATGCGCAACCTCGAGCTCGAGCGGCTGACGCTGGCGGCCCAGAGCCTCGGCATCGCCCGCCGCTGCATCGAGGTGATGAATCGATACGCCCAGGAGCGCCAGAGCTTCGGCAAGCCGATCAACCGCTTCGGCCAGATCCAACGGCACATCGCCGAGAGCTACGCCGAGTACATGGCGGGTCGCTGTTACGTGTACGACACCGCCAGCCACCTCGACCTCACGGGCCACGGACACCGCGTCGACTCGGACGGCGTGAAGCTCTATTGCTCGACGATGGCGAAGAATGTGGCCGACCGCGCGATCCAGGTCCTCGGCGGCTACGGCTACGTCGGCGAGTACCAGGTCGAGCGGCTGTGGCGCGACGCGAAGCTGCTCGAGATCGGCGGCGGGACGCTCGAAGCCCACCAGAAGAACATCGCCGCGGACCTCGCGGCGCAGGTGACGAAGCTGAAGTGAGCGACGCCGGGTGAGTCCGGCTTGAAGCTCACATTCATCCTCGTTCGCTTGAATTTCGATTACCTCTAATATTATCCTTGTTCGTTTTCCGATTCAGGGGACTCCCTTTCCCACGCGCACCCAAGTCACCGAGGTCACCGTCCACCGAGACGGCGCATGGGTGGTCCGGGTGGGGCGGGCGAAGAGCGGGGTGGTCTCGGTCTACGACCTGCCATTGCTGCACGACGCCTCGCTGCTCCAGGTCGAGGTGCCCGGGGGCGTCGCGGCGGAGGTCACCGAGGTCGCGGCGCTGCTACGTCCACGGGAGGGCCAGCGGCTCCGCGTCCTTCGAGGGGTGCGCTTCGACCTGCTCGTCACGGCGCCGGCCGCAGACTTCCGCATCCGGTACTTCGTCGAGTCCGCGCGCTGGGCGCCGACCTACGCGCTGACGATGGGCAGCCAGGCGCGGCTCCGGGTCGAGGCGCTGGTCGCGCAGGCGTCCGGCGAGGATTGGGACGACGCGCGCGTGAAGGTCTGCACCACCGCAGGTCGCGGGATGCCGGAGCGAGTGGGGCTGCGCGAGGCGTCGCTGGTCGGCTCGCCGGAAGCGCGGCTCACCGCACACCTCTGGAAGCTGATGGCGACGAGTGGCGGCGCAGCGCCCGAGTGGCTCTACCAGGTCGTGGCCGCCGAGGTCATCCGGGCCGACGCGCTCCGAGCGGCCCGCCTCCCGGACGATGGAAGGCCGCTTCGGTCCGGGGCCGCACCGCTGGTGCTCGGCGGCGGCCGCTTCGACGTCGCCGCAGACGGCATGTGGCGCGCCTTGCCGGTCGACGAGCGCCGCGTGCGTCGCCAGAGTGCGGGGGACGTCGGGGCCCAGCGCGTCTTCGAGGCGCCGGCCGTCCCCTACCCGACCGGGCCGCTGCGCATCTACGAAGATGGCCGGCTGGTCGCGCGCACGCTGCTGCGCACCCGGCGCTCGCTCACGGTCCCGAACACGAGCGCGGCCACGCATTGCGACGACGCGCCGACCCTGCTCGGCGGGCCGCTGGTCGGTGTGGATGGTGCCCACTCCGGCGCGTTGCCAACTCTCGTCGAGGTGTCGCACCCGGCGTCCATGCTCGCCGAGGCGCTCGGGCCAGCGGTCGAGGACCTCGCACCCACGGCGCCCCCCGCGCCCGCTCCGAGCCGGCCGGTCTCCGTCGAGCTCCCGGTGTCCGGGCGCGGAGGCCCGACGCTCGAGGTCATCGCCGGGGAAGAGACGCGTCCACCGGAGCCGGCATCGCCCCCACGGCAGACGGGCCCGATGACCCTGCTGGCCATCGACGACCTCGCCGTCGACGAGGATCCGCAAGAGCACGCGCTCTACGAGTTCCTCTTCGGAACGCTGCCGCCCCCCGAGCCCCTGGGGCACCGCCCGCTCACCCACGCGAAGGTGGCGATGGGCGGCCGAAAGGCCGGTGATCTCGCGCAGGAGAGCGCAGAGCACGAGGGGCGGCTCGCCGTCAGCTCGCGACACACTCAGATCATCGACGCCACCGGCTGAAGTCGAGTTCGGGCGCTACCACCAGTCCTTGCGTGAACGGGGGTCGAGATACGCCCCGGTGTCGCGGATGGCGACGCGGATGGAGGCCCCACGCGCTCGAGCGAAGGGCTCGTGGCCGCGCAGGGCGGGAAGGTCGTTGCGGCCAGCCGCGTCGAGGCGGGTGTAGAGCGCGCGCAGCGACGGCTCCACGCAGACGCCGGAGACCTGCACCGTGTAGCCGACGACCACGTTGTCTTCGCGGGTGTACTTCAACGTGACCGAGTCGTCGTCGAGGTACAGCACGAGCACCTGGAAGTCGTCGCCGATTCGATAGTCGCTGTCGGGCACCTCGACCACCTCCCCGGGCCGGGTCCCGAAGGCGGTAAGCGTCACCGGCGGGTCCTCGATCGGGCCCGCTCTGCAATTGCAGCCCCAATCCCACTGGTGGACGCGGAAGTTCTCCACGAAGGTCGGCACGCGGTCGTCGGTGAACATCGTGTTCAGCTTCGGCGCCCGTCCGTCGGTGGGTCCGTTGATGTCGACGAGCCCCAGGGCCCCGACCGTCGGTGTCCAGCCTCGCAGGGCCAGGTTCAAGTCACCGTGCTCGGGTGGCGGGCGGTCCGACACCGGCCCCTCACGGCTCAGCTGCCCGTACGCGACGCCCGGGATCGGGTCGCACGGAGCGCGCGGGGGTGCCGCGTCCGGGTCGGGTGGATCGACGCGCGCGTCCGGCAGCGCGAGGTCGGCGACCACCCTGTCGGGCATCGCTCCGTCGAACGCGAGGTCGCCGGCGAGTGCGTCCGCGGGCGCATCGACACGGACGTCCGCCGCGCGGGCGTCGCGGACGTCGACCGGGCCGGTGTCATCCGCCCCGGCCTCGGCCGCCCCGGCGTCGTCGGGCTGCAGCGGTGGGTCCGCACACGCCGCCGCGAACATCAGCAGAGCGCAGCAGACGCCTCGCATCGCGACCTCACTTCGGGCGGGCTCAGTGTCGCACGTGCCGCCGAGAAGACGAGACGCCACAATCGGCAGATGGACGCGCGGTCGGCGATGCGTAGGCTCCCACGATGAAGGTGACCCGCGTCACACTCCTGATGGCGCTCTTCGCGTGCGACGACGGCTCCGCCGACGTGTCTCCCGGTGACAGCCAGACCAGCGACGTCGCGACGCTCGATGCGGCGACGCCCGACGCCGTGGACGCCACTTCCCCGGACGCGCACACGGTAGAGGCCGACGTGCTCCCGCATCCCGCGCCTGGTCCGGGGTTCCACCGAGCCGGGCCACTCATCCTCGATGCGGAGGGACGGGTGCTGATGCTCCACGGCGTCAACGCATCCAACAGCGCGAAGCACAGCCCGGACCGCCTCCCATGGCACGGCCCCGAGCACTTCACCGAGCTGGCCGAGCACGGCTTCAACGTCGTGCGTTGGGTGATGGCGTGGGGCTCGATCATGCCCGAGGAGGGGGTCGTCGACGGCGCGTTCCTGGACGCCCTCGAGACCCATGTCGGCTGGGCCCACGAGGCGGGATTGTTGGTCATCCTCGACATGCACCAGGACGTCTTCGGCTACGGCTTTGGTGGTAACGGAGCGCCGCGTTGGGCGTGTGACGAGGCCCTCTACGCCGCCCACGAGCCGCGCAGTCCGTGGTGGCTCAACTACCTCTCGCCCCAGGTGATGGCCTGCTTCGACCGCCTCTACACCGACGACGCGCTCTTCGCGCGCTTCGAGGCGGCCTGGGTCGCGGTCGCCGAACGCTTCGCAGACCACCCGGGCGTGGTGGGCTTCGACCTGCTCAACGAGCCGCATTGGGGGACCTCGCCGCCGGCGAACTTCGTCGAGGAACGCTGGCAACCGCGCATGGAGGCGCTGTCGCGGACGCTGCACGCGCTGGCGCCGGAGAAGTTCGTCTTCTTCCAGGGGATCACGCTGTCGGTTGCGGGCTTCGTCGACCGCTTCCGGCCCGCCGGTGATCCGCGCACCGCGTTCTCACCGCACTACTACCACCCGGTGCTGCACGAGGGCGGCGAGTACGAGCCGGCCCACGACGCGGACATCGCCCGCGCCTTCGAGGCCAACGCGACGATGGCCGCAGACTTGGGCGAGGTGCCCGTCTGGCTCGGCGAATTCGGCGGCCCGACGCAGAACGACACGTATGGCGCCTACATCGAGCGGCTCCTCTTCGAACTGGCCGCGCGGCGATGGTCGTGGGCGTACTGGTCCGACGACCTGGGCAATACCGGCTTCAGCCTGCGCGACGTCGACGGGGCGCTCAAACCGCAGGCGATGGAGCCGCTCGGACACCCCTACGCGCGGCGGACCCCCGGGCCCCTGCACGCGCAGGCCATCGATTTCGAGGCGCGCTGCTACACCGCGCGCTTCACCTGGACGCGCGCGGCACCGCTGGAGTTGTGGTCGGGGCGCGCGCAGTGGTGGCCCCATGAGCCGGTCGTGCGCGCGATGACTGGTGACGGCGTCGCCCAGTGCGATCCGGTCGAAGCGGGCCCCGCGGGCCTTTGGCGCTGCAGCATCGACGAGGCGGGCCTCGGCGCGCAGTACACCATCGTGATGGGTCCGCCCGAGCCCTAGAGAGCCGAACACGTAAACTCCCGTCGCCCGCGGAACCCCGCACCAACACTGGCGGCGTTGCTCGTCGTCGACGTGCCTCGGCACGCCTCCTCCTCGCGCCTTGCCAGTATCAGCGCGGGGTTCCGCGTGCTCGGTCCGTCTAAGTGATCGGCTCTCTAGTCTCAGCGGACGCGAGAGAACGCCGCGCCCGCAGCCGCCGCCAGCTCGACCATCACATCGAGCCGGATGGCCGCCTGCTCCGCGGCGTTCGGGCGCGCCAGTCCAGCGGGCCGCACCTGCAGAGTGAACGTGCCGCGCTCGAGGCGAATCGAGCCGTGTCCGGCCTCGACCACGTCGATCACGTGCACGCGGGTCTTCAGCGGGAGGGCCTCGAAGCGCTCGGCGTCAATGCTCGTCAGCGCCACGTGCGGAGAGACGAAGGTCAGGTCCTCGTCGCCATCGGTCCAGCGGATCTCCCAGCTCGGGTCACGGCAGCTCGTGCCCGCCCCGACCGTCATCCGGTCGTTCTCCGCGTCGAGCACGATCTGGCAGCGGCCGCCCTTCCAGGCGCCGACCAGCCGCTGGCTCCCCCCGGCGGTCGTGGGCGCGACGCCCATCTGCTTGCCCAGCGCCTTCGCGACCCCACGGGCCGAGGCGCCGCCACCAAAGAGCTTCGCGAGTCGATCGAGCATGGACCGCCAACCTACTCGATCTGGCAACCGCCGAGCTCGAGGTGCAGATTCGGCGTTCCGTCGCGCACCGCGCCGAAGACGTGCAGGCCGTAGGTCTCACCGACCTCGAGTCCCAGCGCCTCGGCGACCTCGTCGACGTCGACGATGCGGTTCTGCTTGCCGCGGAAGGTGCCGCCGAGATCGACCACGAGCTGATGGTCGAGGAAGACCCACAGGTCGGAGCTGTGGCCGTAACGCAGCCGCTCACCGCCCTGGTAGGCCAGGGTCGAGACGACCTCGAAGGTGAAGCTCATGTTGATGGGCTGCGGGACCTTCGAGGTGTCGTTGGCGGTGATCCCCTCGTGCCCCCAACCGAAGTCGGCGGGCACCAGCGGCGCCTCCACGTACGAAGAAGGCACCTCCATGTAGAAGCCGGTCCCGCGGCGTGAGCGCCACCAGGGGACGGGGTCCTCCACCCGGTGGTTGACCCCGTCGACGTCTCGGAACCACTGGTCGAAGGCCGCCGCGTCGCTGAACGGGTGGCCGTCCACCCAGGCGAAGACGGGCTTGTAGGCGCCGTCCGCATCCGCGACGAGGGTTGACGCCACCGCGCCTCGAACGACGCCCTTCGCTGCGTCCTTCTCGGGACCGTTCGGCAAGGCCTTGAAGGCGGCGATCACGTCGCCGAAGTCGGGGTGGCTCGTGCTGAAGTCGCGGAACACCGCCGTCGCTTCGCCCAGGCTGCACGCGGCGCGCGGGAGGGGCCTCGCCGTGGCTTCTCCCGGCTGGGTCCCCTCGAAGACGAGCCACGGCCTGACCTGCAAGCCGCCGCCTGGACCCCACCCGCCTTCGTAGCTCCCGGTCCAGCGCAGCGTGTTGGTGCCCTCCAGGTCGACCGCCCCGGTCAGGTCGTCCTCCCACCGCTCGGCCGGGAACCCAGGGCACCACGAGCCGCGGTCGAGGTACCAGGTCCCGGCCTGGTTGGCGGTCACCCCCTGGTCGACGCGGTTGGCGCAGTCGTCGTACGGGAACATGTCGAAGCGCTTGAAATGGTCGGTGCCGCCCGTCGCGGGGATCGTCACGGTGTGTTCGTGCGAGCAGAACTCCGAGCACGACTGCCAATTGCCCGTATCGACGTGGCCGTGACCGGTGACGAGCGTGTAGATGCCCACCCGTGTGGTGCCGGCCGGGACGGTGAATTCGATGTCGGGCCAGCGCTCGTTGTGGACCTCGTCGAGCCCCCCGCTTCCGATGCGGATCGGCACCGCGGCGCGGGGCTTGATGTCGCCCTCGTCGAGATCCATGAAGCGAAGCTCGATCCATCCCTGGTAGTCGCCGGCGCCGTTCCCATTGCCCTGCCCGACGCGCAGCCAATGGCGACCGCCGCTGGCGAAGCGCGGCATCAGGCGCGAGATGTCGCGCTTCCACCAGCCGCCCGCGTGATACGCCGTGAGGTAGCGGAACAGCTCGGGGACCTGCGCGTTGTCGCCGAGGCACGCCTCCGCCTCGGGGCCCGCGCCGCAGTGTTCGACGCGAACGCTCACGTCCCACGCGCCGCAGGTGTCGAAGAATGGATGCTGACCGCCGCAATCCTCACGCTGGACGATATCGAGGTGGTCGAAGCGCTCCATCTCGGCGGCCGGCGGCAGATCCACCGCGTGAATCTGTCCGTCTGCGAGGGCGCCGTCGAAGAAGCGGACGACCAGGATGTCCTCGCCCAGCGCCTCCTGGTCTGCGAGCTCTTGCCGCAGCTGCTCCAGGTAATTGAAGTACGTCACCGTGTAGGGCGCGTGCTCCAGGAAGGGCGGCCAGTCACCGCTCGCCTGCACGCGGCTCATCGACCCGCCCTCGCGCAACGTCTGGAAGCGGTCGATGGCGAGCAGCTCCACCAGGGGATACCGATACGCGGAGAAGATGCGGCGCAGCCACGGGATCACGTCGCCGGGCGTGGTGAGGAAGTGGAAGCGCCCGCGCCAGTGGGCCACCGTCTCCGGATCCTTCGTCTCCAGGTGCGTCAGGATCCGGTCCGCCATGCGCTGGATGTCGGCCGCCGCCTGGGCCTCTTCCCCCAGCGACCGCATCGACACGAAGACGTAGCGCGCGTTGGGCGGAGACTCGTCGACCAGCGCGTCGATCGGCGTCTGCCAGAGGAAGTCACCGGCGCCGCTGCCCCCGAAGTAGGGGATGACGAGGGTGACGTCGCAGCCGCTCCAGACGTCGGACAAACGGAAAGGCCCGCTGAGCGAGTCGGCGGAGAAGTCGGGCATCAGCTCGCCGAAGTCGACGTCGGCGGCGCCCCCCGGCTCGAACGCCCGCGCCCGCAGCCCTTGGGACTCACAGAAGCCGGGCGGCCCCGCGTCGACCTCCACCGCCGCGTCGGCCGGGGCATCCGCCGACGCATCGGAGACCGTGTCGGGCGGAGCGTCCGGCGCCACCTGCGACATCATGTCGCCGGCGGTGTCGGACGCGGCGTCGGTGCACCCCAGGCAGACCGCGACGACCAGTGCGAGTACACGCGTCTGACGCATGACGCCCATCATGGCCGCATCGGGCCCGTCGCTCTACACCACCCGATTCGCACCGAGGGAAGACGCCGTGCTGCTCGTGCTCACCGCCGACCCCAAATAGGGCCAGCTCAGCTGGCGGCGGCCTCCGACCAGCATTGCTTGACCACGTCGAGCGACGCCGCCGATTGGCTGCGGCGCGCGTCGAGGCGACTGAGCTGGTGGGCGTAGGCGACGGCGCACGTGGATGCGCATGCCTTTGGCGTGTGCCAGGCGCGGCGGAGGTCGGCTTCGCCGTAGTCGGCCAGCGGAGTGCCGGGGCTGCCGTAGCTCGACTCGCACAGGTGCACGAGGCCCTGGTCGCAGACGGTGAAGTAGCGGGCGCCCGAGCGGCACTTCCACTCAACGCGGCCGGAGTCGGCGAGGGCGAGCTGGAAGTCCTCGCTGAGATAGCCGGGCGCGCGGCCCTCGAGGGCTGTGAGCTCCGCGTACGCTCGGCGTCCCTCGGCGTCGAGCGGGATGACGCGGCCCTTCGCGTCGCGCACCAGCGAACACTTGGCGTCGAAGCCGAGCGCGATGGCCGCGCGCGCCACTTGCACCGCGACCGCGGGCGGACCCGAGCCCAGGACTGTGTTGACGCGCACCCGGAAGGTCGCGTGTTCGGCCAGCAGCTCGAGCTTGGGGAGCAGCGGGCGCAGCGACTTCCGGGTGACCCCGTCGGGCTCCACGTTGTCGATGCTGGTCTGGAGCGCGTAGAGGCCCGCACGCCCCAGGGCGACGATGCGCTCGCGGGTCAGCGG
>PVBE011470407.1_pt1 | contig 18296 bp, 15 predicted proteins | sample 1631181 | NCBI WGS metagenome assembly PVBE01 (sample SAMN08397723, study PRJNA350692) | Marine metagenome, whole genome shotgun sequencing project. | isolation source: water | place: Pacific Ocean | collected 2012-04
ACTCCGGCGCTACCGCAGGCGATGGATCATCGAGCGGACGATTGCCTGGTTTGGCAACTTCCGCAGGCTGACCGTGCGATGGGACCGACTGATGGAAACCTACGGTGGATTCTTTCATATGGCTTGTGCCCTGATCACGACGAGAAAACTCATGAGGGTTATGAAATGACTTCTAACATTTTCATTTGAATTCTCCTGGTTGGGAGGAGTTCCTTTTTTATTGTCACGTTTCGATGCATTTGCCATTTTATCTATAAAATTAACTCTCTGCTGCATTATACCATCTCACGATGGAATAATTGTCGAGGGTTGATCAGGCTCCCGAATATCTCGAGAATTAGGCTTCGCTCCAGAAGTTCCGGTCCAAATTTGAACAGGGTGAAAGGAGACTTCAAAGTAGGGGGAAAACCGGCTGTCCTGCGGTGGAATTGGAGAGATGAGGATATCGTCCGGCCACCCCGATGCCCAATGTAAAAAAAGGAAGTGTCCCCGCGAAGGCTCAGATGATAGAATTTTCGGGCATGTAATAATATCTTCGATTATCAGGTTTGACCGCTGCTCCGGTGGGCAGGGCGGCCCCGCGGTCATCGTAGAGGAAGTTTACGATGGATGAGCTGTCCCAATTTCGGTACCGGATCGATGAGTGTGACGAAGGCCTTTTGCGGCTCATCAACGAGCGGCTCAAGATCTGTCTTGAGGTCGGGGACTACAAGGCCGGGCGCGGATTGAAAGTCCGGATTCCCGAGCGGGAAGAGGAGGTGATATCCAGGGCGCTGGGTCTTAACGACGGCCCTTGCCCTCCCGGCGTTGTTCAGGAAATTTTCCGCCTTTTAATCGATACCGCTGTTGCCCTGGAGGAGAATCCGGATACTGCCCACAACGAGAAGTAACCGGTGGCTCAATTGACAAAAGTCGGTCACAGTGGGACAGGGCAGTATATTTTACTTATGACCCCCGCCAGGGGTTGAAATTCTTCACGCCCGGTTTGTTTCTCGCGATACCGTTTATGCCGCTTTGAATCTGGAGAGTTCATCCATGGAATACGCGTATTGGGTTTTGGCGCTGTTGGCCGGTGTGGCGGCCGGCCTGTTTGCCGCCCGGTTCATTCACCGGGTTCGTCTGTCTGCGTTTGAGGAGCGGCTCCTACAATCCGGAGCGGAGGTGGATAGTCTCAAGTCCGAACTGACTGGCCGGGACGCATCCATACTCGACCTCAAATCGGGTTCCGCCCGTCTGGAGGCTGCTCTTGAATATGAAAAGGCGGCCGCCGGGGAGAAACTGGAGATACTGAACAAGTCGGCGGCCGAAATGCGAGAGGCGTTCAAGGCGCTTTCGTCGGATGCCCTGCGCGATAACAATCAATCTTTCTTGGAATTGGCCAAGTCCACTCTCGAAAAATTTCAAAGCGAGGCCAAAAGCGATCTCGAAGCGAAGCAAAAATCGGTGGAGACTCTTGTAACGCCCATTAAGGATTCACTGGAGAAAGTGGATGCCCAGCTCCAGGAGGTCGAAAAGGTCCGGAGGGAGACCTATGGCGGTCTTTCGGAGCAGGTCCGCTCGCTAATAACGACGCAGGAGCGGCTCCATTCGGAGACAGAGAACCTCGTTAAAGCGCTCAGGACACCGAATGTCCGGGGGCGGTGGGGAGAAATTCAGCTTCGCCGGGTCGTCGAAATATCGGGGATGGTGTCCTATTGCGATTACGCCGAACAGGAATCAGTTTCAACGGACAGTGGCTCTCTGCTGCGGCCCGACATGATAATCAAACTCCCGGGAGGGAGGTGGTTGTGGACGCGAAAGCGCCCCTGTCCGCCTATATCGAATCCTGGGAGACGGAGACCGAGGAGGCCCGGCGTGATCAATTGAAAAAACATGTCAGCCAGATTCAAGATCATATGGCCCGGTTGAGTTCAAAGGCCTACTGGGACCAGTTCGCCAATTCCCCCGATTTTGTCGTGATGTTTCTTCCGGGCGAAAGTTTTTTCAGCATCGCTCTTGAATACGAGCCGGGTTTGATTGAAGAAGGTTTCCAGCAGCATGTGTTGCTTGCGACGCCGACCACGCTGATCGCTCTTTTGCGCTCAATTGCCTATGGATGGCACCAAGAGAAGGTGGCGGAAAGCGCACAGGCGGTGAGTGATTTGGGCCGGGAGCTTTACGGACGGCTCAAAACCCTGGCCGCTCATTTTTCGGCTACGGGCAGGGGGTTAGACCGGGCCGTGTATGCCTACAACAAGGCCGTCGGTTCCTTGGAGGGGCGTGTGTTGGTCTCCGCCCGGAAATTCACCGAGTTGGGTTCGGCCTCCTCCGGGGAAATCGAGACCATTCCTCAGGTCGTAAAATCGGCCCGTGCGCTGCAGGCTCCTGATTTAAAAAAGGGGGTGAGGCGGCCGGAGAGACACAAGGGGAAATAGATTTATCGTAGGCGGCGTTATATCGAACTCGCCGAAATTCATTCCGAAACAACCCGAGCAACGCCCTCCATCTCGCGCAATATGATTTTCGGCCTCTTGGCAGGCGTGCCGATCCCACCAATCAGGCAAAAAAAACTTCTTTGGCGCGGGGTTTAATGGCGCCTTAAAAGGAATCTTCCGGGTTTTTCGGGGGAGGGGACGGAAGATCTTTGGCCAGCTATACATCGGGTCTTCCTTAGGGAAGAGAGTTCTCGGCAGCCTCGGTTCCGTCGATAAATGACTGGCCGACACAAATAACCCTCCCAGTAATTCGATTCATCACCGATTCCCCCGGTTCGAGTTTCAGGAACTCCACCTAGAATTTCGACCGGTTCGACGGAATTAGGGCGACGTGATCCGCGTCGAGCACTTCAACGCGCTTAACGGTACACCCACCGTCTATGTCGCGGATGGCGAATATCGCGTCAGATGTGACGACACGGTCGTTCCGGTCCACAACGGCGACGCTATCGTCGGATAATTCGGGTTCCATGCTCCTACCGGATATTCGAACGGCCACCAGATTCGATGAATGGCGCGCGAATTCTTCTTTCGGAAGAAACAGCCAGACCATGATGGCGTCGTCCACGATTCGGGCGTTCCCGGCCGCGATATTCCCGGAAACGACCGGGACCGGGATCAACTCCCCGGCCGCCTGGTGCGCGGATTCATTCTCTGATACGAGACGCATTTCACAGGCGATGGACGATGGCGGAAGGGAAAGGAGGTCGGCCAGAGAAACTTCCATCGAATCAGCAATTCGCTGGAGCGCTCCCAATGTCGGATCGATGCCGCCGGATTCGATTTGTTCGATTTCGTCGGCGTCGATACCGGCTTTTCGCGCAACCGCCGCCCGCGTCAGGTTTTTTCCCTCGCGGAGCCTTCTCAGACGCTTTCCTGTAAAGCCTTTATCGCTGGGCATTTCGCTTTCTTTAGCGCTCCCTTATTTGCTTTTGCGAAGCAAGGACCCGAGATTCAGGCGGCCCGGTCCCAAAAGAATAAGAACAATGCCGACAACGAAAATAGTGGCGTGCACCGGATGCTCCAGAATCTGTATCGCCTGGGTTCCGATTTGCTTCCAAATAAAATAGGCGGCCGCGGCTGCGGAGAGAAAGGATGCCGAGCGGGTGGCGATTCCGAGGAATATGGCGACCCCGCCCAACGACCAAACTCCCATAATCGTAACCAGCGTCCATGCCTCGACGGAGGCGACTTTCAGCCCCGCGAAGCTCAAGGGTCCCAGTCCTTCGAACATCTGATAGCCGGTTGATGCGGCGAGGACCCCCATCCAAAGGCGGAGGATCGTCAATCCCCAATCTCTTGTGTTTGAACTCACCCGTCGCTCCTGAGAAAAGTCACCGGGGAAATCGACTAAAGTCGGGCGGGCGCTTTTCTTTGAAAGCGTTCATCCCTTCGACGGATTGTTCGTTGTTCCAGACCGCATTGAGAAGCTCGCTTCCGTGCATCCAGGATGGGTAGTGAAGATCGCCCAAAAAATTGAGGCTTGTTTTCATGTATCGCAGGGTGGCCGGAGCATGGCCGTTAATCGTTGCGCACCATTCCTCGGTAGTCTCCTCGAGTTTTTCGTCGGGAACGACCTCGTTGATTAGTCCGTCTTCCTTGGCTTCCTTAGCGGAATAGCGCCTGGCGAGGAAGAGCATTTCCCTTGCCCGGCGATCTCCCATGAGAAGCGGAAGATACTGGGTCGCCCCGACGACCGGAAGGGCTCCGACCTTGGCGCCCGATTGTCCGAAAGTTGCGTTATCGCTCGCAATGCACAGATCGTTGTATAGCTGCCATTCGTTGCCTCCGCCGATGCACCATCCCCGAACCATGGCGATCGTGGGTTTTCCGCAATTCCTGAGAAGCATGCAAAGGCGCCGCATTTTATTGTTCCAAATATGTCCGGACCGCTCGTCCAGGCTCAACATCATGTCCATGTCGCCGCCCGAGGAGAAGTTTCCGTTCAGTCCGTACATTACGCCGACGCCGATGTCGGAGTCTTCGTCCAACTGGGTATAGGCGTCGATGACCTCGTTGATCATGTCGAAATTCATAGCGTTGAGGGTTTTCGGGCGGTTAAGGCCGACCCACAAGGTCTTGTCTTTAACTTCGACTACGATTGTCTTGTAACTCATTGAATGCTCTCCATGAAATTACATCCAGCCATTGTTGTCAGGGATGCCGCGGGCTCCTTGTGCCAGATTATCAAGGGCCAACATATATTCCCACAGAGTGAAGTAATTTTCCACGGAAGCCGGCTCGCCGATTCAATTCAGAGTGCTGCTAATGCCTTGATAGAGGAGCCTAATTGAAGTTGTGGAGACGAGAACAACGAAAATCCGCGTCAATGTAACCGACTTCAGCTTGCCGGATGTCACTGCTCCGATTTGAGCTCCGCCGACGACCCCGATGGCGAGGGGAATAATGATGTCCGCCATTGTATGTAGGTTGCCTTGAAAGAAATGGGTAAAAACAGCCACTGCCGTCGTGATCAAAAGCAAAAATTGAGAAGTGGCGGTGGCGATATGAACTGGAATTCTCAGGCCCTGGATAAGAAGAGGGACGTAAATGGGCCCGCCCCCGATTCCCAAAAAGCTAGCCAGGAAGCCGACGCCCGTGCTCAGCCACAGGCCGAGCCGGAAACGAAAATAGTAATGATAAACGCCGCCCTCGCTGTCAACAATCCTGCGCTCCTGCCACGAGGGATTTTCGGCGCCACCCGCCTCTGAAGGGTCCAGCGGAGGGGGGGAGCCTCTGAATAAAGATACGCACAGAGCCATCAGCCCCAGTCCCAGGATGATGTCAAATGCCCCACGTCCAACTGTGGCGGTGACGAATGTCCCAAGAACGACCCAAGGGGAAGCTACAAGGCCGTACGTCAGACCTGTCTTGATGTCGATTCGCTTAAGGCGGTGGTAGGCAATGGAGCCCGAAAGCGCATTCAGGGCGACGACCGAAAGCGAGGTTGCGGTAATGATCTCGGAGGGGCGATCTGGAAACAGGAGAAGCAAAATCGGAGTCAAAATAAAGCCTCCGCCTGCCCCGACCATTGTTCCTAAAATACCGACACTGAGTCCGAACAGGAGAAATTCGAGGGAAAAAATCATAAAAGGTGCTCCTCAAAAAAATCCCGGAATTAAAATCGCACCGCCAAATGAAAAAAATATTTTCTGTTGATAAAGTACATAGAGGAGGTGGAATTTGCTGTGCAGAGTGATAAGTCTGCCGTATCCGTTGTATATGGGCCGAAAAATGTTAAGAAAATTATGGGGCTGGGAGCGGTTTTCGCGGTTGAATTTACCTGCATTTTGTTGGCGCCATTTTTCAGGTGACAAGAGCGAGTACCACGATTTGTCACCACCACCCAAGTGAACCTGTCACATATCAAATTGAATTCCAGATTCGAACCTTGAATTTTTCTTTACGGAATGAATCAGAAGCGCATGTAGGGCACTTCGACGTCATTGGGGTTTCTTACAATGTTTTGCCTTTCGGGGTGAGGCGCTTGGCCGCCATGCGCCGTTCGAAATTGACCGATATCTTTTTTTGATGGCACCAGGCGATTATATCCTCGAGCTCTTTGCTGAGAATGATAGGAAATTTCCCTAAATTCGCTTTTTTGCTCTTGAGCCGGTTGATTTCCACCATATTGAGGCTTTGCGCACTCAAAAGGTCATGTACTTGATCCCGCAGGCTTTTTTCCTTGCTGGCCATCTCTTCGACCGTTCCCTTTACTTTTCCGACCTCTGATTTTAGCCTCGAGATTTCGCTATTGGCCTTGATTTTGTAGCCTAGACCCGAAAAGAAAAATACCCCGACCAGGCCGACTAGTAATAAATCGGCCGCGCTAACGTTGATGAGTTCTAATGCAATCAGGATAACGGTATCCATCTTATAAGGTTATTCCGTTCCCGGTTTGTAATTCGATGCGCGAAAATAACGCGAATCAGGCTGTTCGGTGTAGAACTGCTGTACTTCCTTATAGAGTTTGACTTTTTCGGGAAGGTTGGATTTTTGGATATTTTTTTCCATGTTTTCAATTTGCTTCACCAGCTGGCCCATTACCTCCATCTGGATCGGAATAATTTTTTCGCTGATTTTCTTCGAGGTTTCTTCCATTTTCTTGACCGACTTATGCATACTGTCCTGATGGCTGTGAGCTTCATCCTCCTCTCTCATGAGGTGGTCTCTCGACGAAGAAGACACGACGAACGTTCGAATGGCCCACCAAAGGGAGCCAATCGTGAGGAGGAGTTCCACCGTAACCCGGATTTCACTTACGTATTGGAGCACGGAGATTCCTTTTAGTAAAAGTTGCCCAATAAAAACAACACCTTAGATTTTAATTAATAGAAACGTCGGACCATCATTGCCCTTCGGTGACGAAATAAAATAGAGGGCGAAAGTTCCTCGCAAATTTATCTCAAATTATCCTATCATAATAGGGATTTACGCAAACTCTTCTCGGGCGGATTTATTTCCGCAACAATTTCGGTGAATATTACCGAATGATTAATATGACAGCAGGCATTTCCATAGTATCTTATAGGGATTCAGGGGGTTGGACAGGTTTTTTTATCAATAATTTTGCCAAAAAGAGGGTTTTAGGTTGCAAGTTCCACTGGATACACCGGTTGAGGTTCGTGCGGAGAAGTTTCGGCAGGTCCTGAACAATGAAAATGCAGGTCCCTACAGGGTTTTGCAGGAATCCACCGAGGAATTCCCCGAAGCCGAGGTTCCTGCCGTTCGCCGCCCACATCTGACGTCGGACGGCAAAAGCCTTGTCGCGGTGGCCCGCGGGCGGACGCGCGCAGAAGGGGTCCGAATCGCTGTGGACTTGCTGGGCGGAATCCGCCGTGCGATCAGCGCTCCGCACTCTGTTTTGATCAAACCAAATTTCAATTCGTCCGACCTTTTTCCGGCGTCCTCGCATCCTGATCATCTCCAGGTCCTCATCGAATTGATGCGCGAGGCGGGATGCGAGGAAATCGATATTGGTGAATTGGGCGGGCTTCTTTCATTGCCGGCTGCGCGTAATTTCGAGCGGTGGGGAATGGATGAATTCCAGAAGAAAAACGGCAACGGAGTTGTTTTATTCGACGAGGAGCCCTGGGTGAAGGGCCGGGTTCCGGGCGCGCACCGCTGGGGAGGATGGATACATTGCCAGGAGAGGGTTCTCCGCCCGAATCAACAAATTGTCAGCGCCCCGGCCATGAAGAGCCACGGAGGCGGGCCGCGGTTCAGCCTTTCGCTGAAAAACGGATACGGGTTCGTTCATCCCCGAGATCGGGTCCGGGCGCATTTTGTGCCCCAGATGGCCGAAATGATCATGGAGACAAACCTTCTTTACACCCCGAGTCTCGTGGTGATTGACGGAACGCAATGCTGGATTGCGGGCGGTCCCTATAGCGGTGAGTTGCGCGAGCCCAATGTCATCATTGCGGGCGATGATCGGGTGGCCGTCGATGTGGTGGGCGCCTCGGTTATCCGGTCGATGGGATCGGAACTATTGCGGGATTTTCCGGTCTGGTCTCACCGGCAAATCGGCCGGGCCGTTGAACTGGGGCTCGGGGCCGCCGGTCCCGGTGATATGGAAATCCTCACCGAAGACGCCACGGGAAGCGCCGACTTTACTGCTCTCATGGACCAGGTGCGGGCCTATACGGAGGAGGGGGTTCCCGCCTGATGGCCGGAAGGGCGGCCAAGGTTCGATTCCGTTGACTCTCCGGGGGGGATCGACTACATTTCCCGCGGTCTGGGCGCCCTTGGGCGGCCCGGCCTAAATTCGAATAATTCTCCTGTGGGGCTGTAGCTCAGCTGGGAGAGCGCATGACTGGCAGTCATGAGGTCAGGGGTTCGATCCCCCTCAGCTCCACCAATAAAATCAATCACTTGCCATGATTGCCTTACATTTCGAAAACGTCGTGTAAGGTCAATGTAAGGTGAGTGGGAATAGATCGGGGCCACCAGAAATGGTGGCCTCGTTTCTTTGTAGCCACCTTAGAATGATACCATTCCATGCGGCGAGAGATGGGCGTCACAAGCATTTATGAACGCTCTCAGCGACGGGACGCAACACGAATGGCCGTGGAGAAATGGGCGCAGCACGTCAAAAATCTCACCCACGGGCAAACTTCCAAGGTAATCAGATTACACGCCTAACCTATTCCACGAGTGACCATTCATTCCCCAATTGTTCCATCAGGGAAAAGTTCTACGATTCAGTGGAGAAGTTACAGAAGGACCTGGATAAATACCTTCGGTTCTATAACACTAAGCGGCCACATCAGGGATACAGGAACATGGGGAAGCGGCCCATTGACACCGTGGAGAGGTTCGTTAAATCGTCACGGAAGAAGGCTAGCTGAACATATATAGGATACGGGGCGGGGATGAGTTATTTCCCGGCTAATTCCCTCGCCCGGGCGGCAATGTTTTCGGCCGAGAATCCGAATTTCTCGAAACTCACCTTGGCCGGGGCGCTCGCGCCAAAACCGCTCATCGCCACGACACCGCCCGAATCGCCCACCCACTCGAACCAGCCCTGGGCCGCGCCCGCCTCGACGGCCAACCGCGGGCCCGCGTTCGGAGCGAGGACCTCGTCGCGGTAGGCCTGGGGCTGCGCCCGGAAAATATCCCAACTCGGCATGCTCACCACGCGGGCATCGACTCCGCCGCCGACGAGCAGATCCCGGGCGGCGAGACACGGAGCGACCTCCGAACCGGTCCCAATCAGGGTGACGTCGGGAGCCGCCCCGCTTTCCCGCGCGAGAATGTAGGCGCCCCTCAGCACGCCCTCGGCCCCCCCCATGCTAGAGCGGTCCACGGTCGGGAGCCCCTGCCGCGTCAGCACCAGCATGGTCGGGCCGTCTCGCCGCTCAATCGCCGCCCGCCAGGCATGGGCCGTCTCGTTCGCATCGGCCGGCCGAATCAGCGACAGATTCGGCACAACCCGGAGGGAGGCGAGATGTTCGACGGGCTGGTGCGTCGGCCCGTCCTCGCCGAGCCCGATGGAATCATGCGTCATGATGTAGATCACCGGCAGGTTCATCAAGGCGGCCAGCCGGATGGCGGGCCTCGCATAATCGGTGAACACAAAAAACGTCGCCGCGTACGGGCGGACGCCGCCGTGAAGAGCCATCCCCGAGGAAGCGGAGCACATGACATGCTCCCGCACCCCCCACCGCATGTTGCGGCCCGAGAAATTACCCTTAACGAAATCGCCTTCTCCAGAGATCAGGGAATTGTTCGATCCGGCGAGATCGGCACTTCCCCCCTGGAGCCAGGGAATTTTGCCGGCGATGGCGTTGAGGACCTTCCCGGAGGCCGCCCGGGTCGCGAGCGCGCCATCTCCGGGGTCGAAAACGGGAATGTCCTCGTCCCAACCGGGAGGAGGGTCGCCCTTGAGCGCGGCTTCAAACCGCGCGGCCGGCTCCGGGTCGGCGGCCCGATAGTCCTCGAGCCTCAGGCGCCACGCCGCCTCGGCCTCGCGGCCCCGCTCCACCGCCGCTTCCATGTGGGCCGACACTTCGTCCGGCACGAGAAACTTCTCCTCCTCGGGCCAGCCGTAGCTTTTCTTCGTGAGCGCGACCTCCTCTTCGCCGAGCGGGGCTCCGTGTGCGGCCGCCGTGTCCTGAAAGTTCGGAGAGCCGAAACCGATGTGCGAGCGCAAGATGATGAGCGAGGGCCGGGCCGCCTCGTCGCGGGCGCTTCGGAACGCGCCCTCGATCGCGCCCAGATCGTTTGCCGCGTCGCCGAGGTTCTGGACCTGCCACCCATAGCTTTCGAACCTCCCGGCGACATCCTCAGTGTAGGCCAGCTCCGTCGAGCCCTCGATGGTGATGCGGTTGTCGTCGAAGAGGATAACGAGTTTCCCGAGGCCGAGATGACCGGCAAGCGAAGCCGCTTCGTGCGAGGCGCCCTCCATCAGATCGCCGTCGCTGGCGAAAACGTAGGTGTGATGTCCCACGATCTCGCGGCCCTCGCGATTGAACACCGACGCCAGGTGGGCTTCGGCGATGGCCATCCCGACGGCGTTCATGATTCCCTGACCCAGCGGGCCCGTCGTCGTCTCGACGCCTGGCGTCAATCCATACTCGGGGTGTCCCGGGGTCTTGCTCCCCCATTGCCTGAAATTGACGATCTCCTCGAGAGGAAGATCGTAGCCGGTCAAGTGAAGAAGCGAGTAGAGCAGCGTTGAGGCGTGGCCGCACGAGAGCACGAACCGGTCGCGGTCGAACCAGTCCGGGTTCCTCGGATTGAAGCGCATGATGCGGGAGAAAAGAACGTAGGCGGCGGGCGCCAGCGCCATCGGGGTTCCGGGATGCCCGGAATTCGCTTTCTGAACCGCGTCCATCGACAGCGTTCGAATCGTGTTGACGCAAAGATCGTCCAGAGGCGGCGAAGAAACGACACCGGTCCGCTCCGCTCCCTCCGGACCTGATTTCATATTTTGAGGCATACCGAATGCACTTTCTTCAGGAAAAAACCCGCTCACCGATTACGGAGATAAAACCAAATCGGATCCACGCCGGCCGGACGCCGGACCACGTGAATTTGGATCGTTTCAGATAATTGTCAATCCGCGCCGCCGCCCGGTTCCCCCAGTGAACCCGGCTACATTCGTGCCTTTCTCCGCTGAATCGTCCGGAGCCAACCCTCCAGTGACTTGACCACATCGCTATGCGGCCCCGAATAGGATGGCTCCGCATCTTCAATAACCTCTTCGGCGGGCCGGGGCAAGTCCCCCTCCCCGCTTTCCGCCAGCCTGGCCTCAAGCTCCTGTATTTTCGCTTCAAGCCACGCCGAGTCCCGTTCCGCCGTCAACGCCTTGCGGCACAGATCGAGTGCCAGCGGGGCGTTCCCCTCATTAATATACATATCGATGATCCCGCTCATCATCTCCTCGGCCTTACTCAGAGCGGGCGAGGGAGCGGACTCGGGAGCAGGCTCCTCCATCGCCGCCATATCCCCGGTAATATCCGCCTCCCCCGGCGCCGCTTCGGCGGCCTCGGAGAGATCAGCGGGCTCAGTCTCGGGCGCGGCCTCGGGAGCGGGCTCCTCAGTCAGAGAGATCGATTCTTGAGGCAGGCCCTCCTGAGGCGGCGACTCTGGGGGCTCTGCCTCAAGATTTGAAACCTCTGGAGTTGAAGACTCCGGAGTCAAAACCTGGGACTCTTCCTCCTCCTCGAAAACCACCGATTCGAGATAGACATCCTCCCCGGATTCGGCCTCCAATTCCGCCCCGGCCTCTCCCGGCTCATCGGAAGCCGAGGGCTCATCTGTGGACGGGGCCTCTTCGGCGGCGGCGTCATTTTCAATTTCCGCCATTTCCTCGGCGAAAAGGGCGTCGAGATCATCTCCCTCCCCGGCGGCGTCCTCACCGAGGGCGGGCCCTTCAAGGGCGGGCTCCTCAACAGCGGGGCCTTCTTCTCCTTCGGGCACCTCTTCCAGAGCCGCCTCGGCGACCGGATCCGCTTCATCCGAAACCTCAGAAACCTCCGCGGCGATGGGCTCTTCCGCTATTATCGCCTCCGCATCGCCCGTGGAAATTTCGGCATCCTCCGGAAGAAGAGCCTCCTCCGGCGCCCCTTCCGGGACCTCCGCCGAAACGGACTCTCCAAGCTCCTCCTCGAACAGGGCATCCAAATCACCGAAGCCCTCGTCGGCCCCGGCTTCTTCCGCCCCGGCCTCCGCCGCAGCCTCTTCCCCGCCGGGCTCGTCGGGCGGCTCCCCGAGGGCGGCCAGATCGTCGGCCTCCTCGGCCAGCAGCACATCGAACTCGTTCAGATCGACCGCCCCGGCCTCCAATTCCGCACCGGCCTCCGCCGCAGCCTCTTCCCCGCCGGGCTCGTCGGGCGGCTCCCCGAGAGCGGCCAGATCGTCGGCCTCCGCCGCAGCCTCTTCCTCGCCGGGTTCGTCGGGCGGCTCCCCGAGGGCGGCCAGATCGTCGGACTCATCCACGGCATCCGCATCCGCTACAGGCGCGGGAGCGGATGGCTCCTCAGACTCATCGGCGAACAGGGCATCGAGATCGTCCACCTCACCGCCCGCGTCCGCCGCGGCAGGCGCGGGGGCGGCGGCCTCTTCCGGCTCATCGGCGAACAGGGCATCGAGATCGTCCACTTCGCCGCCAGCGGCCTCGTCAAGGATCGAATCGAAATCCTCAAGCTCTGGGGACTCGGCGGCCCCATCATCTCCTCCGGCAGCCTCGGCAAGGATGGCGTCAAAATCCTCAGGCTCAGACGCGGCCTCGGCGCCAACCTCGGGTGCGGCCCCGCCGCCGGCGCCGAGTTGATCCTGAAGATCGGAGATTTTTTCTAGGTAATCGGTATTCTCCGGGTCCTCTTCGGCGAGAGTTCGGTAGACATCCAGTGCTTTTTCGAGATGACCTTGGGAGACATAAAGCTCGGCGAGCGATTCGGTAGGCACGGCATCGCCAGCCTCCTCGATCAGGGCCTCCCCGACCGACACCTCGCCCCTCGCGGGGGCGGAGGGGACGTAAGCCGGAGCGGCTCCGCCTTCCTTGAGAGCGGCTGCGGCGGCATCGCCCGGATCGAACATGCCGATCGCCACGAGAGCGCGGCGCACCCCTCCCTCGTCGCCCGACTTCTTGTGGCAATCCATGAGGAAGCGCTGTGCGGCGAGATTCCAGGGGGATCGCGCAATCGCCTTTTCGAGTTCGCTCGCCGCGTCGCCGATTTGATCTTTCGCCAGGTAAATTTCGCCGAGAAGGACGCGGGGGGCGGTGTAGGCCGCGTGGTGCTGGAGGCCGCTCGTCAGAAGGTCGATGGCCTTATCGGCATCGCCCTTCTCCCAGTTGAGGCCGGCAAGCGGAAAAAACGCCGGGGAGGCCGGATCGTCGGCAAGCTGTGCCTCGAGAGCCTGAATCCTGGAATCGATATCGCCTAGTCGAGATGCCATTAGAGTCTGCCGGACGGGATGGAATAAACAATAACAACGTAAGGCTAGCAAAGCCCACTTTCCCTGACAAGGCTTGAAGATCAACCCTTTACCCGCCTTGAACCGGAAACGTATACTCCACGGACCCCTTCTCGATATTCCGCCGGGAGATAGAATTCGAAGATGATTCAAATTGGCATCGACGCCGGGGGAACATTCACGGATTTTTGGGTGACGGAGGACTCCACCGGCCTATCTCCCGAATACGAGGGAGCCCCCCATAAAACCCCCTCGATGCCGGAGGACCCCTCCCGGGCGGTCATCCGGGGGCTCGGGGAAATCGCCGCCGCGCGGGGGGTAACCACAGGGGATCTCCTCGAAGACACCCGCCTCATTGTCCACGGTACGACCGTTGCGACCAACGCCGTCCTCACCGAAAGCGGCGCCCGGGCCGGCCTCATCACCACCCAAGGTTTCAGGGATATTCTCGAAATGCGCCGGGGCTGGCGCGAGGATTTTTTCGACAACAAGCGGCCGCTGCCCAAACCCCTCATCCGCCGGGCGCTGCGTCGCACGGTGGCGGGCCGCCTAGATGAGACCGGGGCCGAACTCGAACCCCTCGACGAGGCCAGTGTGCGCGAGGAGGCCCTGAGGCTCAGGGCGGAAGGCGCCGAGTCGGTCGCCCTTTGCTTCATGCACGCCTGGGCGAATCCGGAGCACGAAAAGCGGGCGGCCGAGATCGTACGCGAAACGTTCCCCGAGGCGTTTCTGACCGTCTCCTCGGAACTCTTGCCCCAGATTCGCCTCTTTGAGCGAGTGAGCACCTGCGCCTTCAACGCCTATGTCGGTCCCATCATCCAAAAATATCTGGAGAAGCTCGACAGCGCGCTTCGCGGACTCGGCTTCGGGGGCGCCTTCCTCATCATGGGCTCCCACGGCGGGGTCATGACCGCCCCCGTCGCCGCGCGGCGGGCCGCCGCCTCCCTGCTCTCGGGTCCGGCCGCGGCCCCCGTCGCCGCGGGCCGGGTGGCCGCTCCGCACGGAATCGAGGACTACATCGTCACCGACATGGGCGGGACCAGCTTCGATGTCGCTCTCGTCCAGGGCGGCGAGCCCCTCGTATCCCAGGAAAACTGGCTCGGCGGCAAGCGAATCGCCCTGCCCTCGCTGGACATCCACACCCTGGGCGCGGGCGGGGGAAGCGTCGCCTGGGCCGACCGGGGGGGCATCCTCCACATCGGCCCCGAGAGCGCCGGGGCGAGCCCCGGGCCCGCCTGCTATGGCCAGGGCGGCCTGAAGCCCACGGCCACCGACGCCTGCCTGGCTCTGGGCTATCTGGACCCCGAATATTTTCTCGGAGGAAAGGTCCGCCTCGACCCCCAAGCCGCCGTCGAGGCCATTAACCGGGGCGTCGCCGAGCCGATGGGGATGCCGGCCGAGGAGGCGGCGCTGGGAATCTACGAGTTCATCTGCGTCCAGATGGCGGCGGGAATCCGCGAGGTGACCGTCCGCTGGGGGCTCGACCCGCGCGATTTCCTGATGCTGGCGGCGGGAGGGGCGGGACCGCTTCACGCCAATCACATCGCGCGCGAGCTGGGCATCTCCCTCATTATGGCTCCCAGGGACTCGGCCGTTTTTTGCGCGGCCGGCATGCTCGCCTCGGATCTGAAGTACGATCTTGCGGTAAGCTGGCGCGCGAGATTCATGGATCTCGTCCCGGAGGAGCTGGCCGCGCGCTTCCGTGCGCTCCGGGACCAGTGCCGGGCCGTCCTCGCCGAGCAGGGAGTCCCCGGGGAGCGCATGCGGTTCGAGCCGGGGATGGACATCCGCTACATCGGCCAATACCACGAGGTCGGCGTCCCCCTGCCCACCGAGATGATCGATGCACCCGATATCGGCGGCATCCTCGGCCGATTTCACGAGCGCCACGACACCCTCTACGGCTACGCCACTAGCGAGATGCCGGCGGAGTGCATCACGATGCGCATGAGCGCCCGCGGCCGGATGGACCGCCCCGAAACCCTTTCCCCAAAAATAGGCGAGCCACCCGCCGCGCCCCTCCCCCACGGCCGCCGGCCGATTCGCCTGCCCGGCGAGCCGCGTCGCCTCCCCGCCGATGTCTACCGGTCACTCACACCGGGGCAGCGAATCGCCGGGCCCGCCATCGTCGAGCGGCCGAACACGACCGTTCTCGTCTTGGGGGATTACGAACTCGCCTGCGACGCCTCGGGCAACTATATTATCTGGCCCGAAACCAAGTCCGGGGAGATGCGCGCCCGCTTTCTTTCTGACGCCAGGGACGACCGGGGATGAGCGTGAACGGCATCGACCCCATCCTCGCCTCCGTCCTCCAGCGGCGGCTGCGCTCGATCACCGAGGAAATGGCCCTCACCCTCCTTCACACCACCCGCTCGCCCATCCTCTCGGAGGGCCGGGATTTCGCCACCGGCATCTACCGGACGAACGGCGACATGCTCGAGCAGACCGAGTACACCGCGCTCCTTGGCTTCGCCCTTCAACCCTCGCTCAAGGCCTGCATCGAATATTTCGGGGACGACATCGGGCCCGGCGACGTGATCTTTCACAACGACGTTTACAACGCCGGAAACCAGATCAACGATCTGGGCGTGTTCAAACCCATTTTCCTCGAGGGCGAGCTCGTCGCGTGGGCCGCCTGCAAGGCCCATCAGGCGGACCTGGGCGGGGGCGCTCCCGGCGGCTACAACCCGGGCGCCACCGAGGTCTGGCACGAGGGCCTTCGGGTGCCGCCCCTGAAGATGTGGGCGGGCGGGAAGCTCCGCCGGGATGTCTGGGACTTTCTCCTCGCCAACACCCGCCTCGACATCGTCGCCGAGGATGCAAAGGCCTGCGCCGGCTCCTGCAACGTGGGCGAGCGGCGCGTACTCGTTGTATTGGACCGCTACGGCCGCGATGTCTTCGACCGCCATATGGACTACGTCATCGACGGCGCCGAGCGGATCATGCGGGGCGAGATCGCCGCCATGCCCGACGGTGTGTACCGGGGCGAGTCGTTCCTCGCCAACGACGGTCATCAGGAGGGCGTCCGCCACAAAGTAGTCTGCACGGTCACCATCGCGGGCGATTCGATCAAATTCGACTACACGGGCTCGGCGGGCCCGACGCCCGGCTACGCGAACGCGCCGCTTCACGCCGCGACAAGCGGCCTGATGATCGCCGTCCTGATGAACGTCAATCCGCAGATTCCGCACAACGCGGGAATTCTCCGGCCCCTCGAAATGATCTTCCCCGAGAACTCGATGCTGAACGCCAAGTTCCCCCATGCCACCAGCTACGGCAACCACCTCACCCACCAGATATGGGAGGCCGCCGTGAAGGCGCTCGCCCAGGCGGTGCCCCACAGCGTCACCGCCGGATGGAACAAGTGCTACTGGGGGATGTCGAGCGGTCTCGACGGGCGGAGCGGCCGCCGCTACGTCGATTTTTTCCTGTTCGCGATGAAGGGGGGATCGGGAGCAACCGAAGGCCTCGACGGCTTCGCCCATCTGGGCACGGTGATGACGGGCGGGGCGATGACCGCGCAGGACCCCGAAATGCACGAGGTCCAGACCCCCCACCGCCTTCATCACTTCGAATTCGAGATCGACTCGGCCGGCCCCGGACGCTGGCGCGGCGGGCTCGGCATTCGATCAAAGTGGACGATCCTGGGCCAGGACGCCAAGGTCATCATGTTCGGCCAGCAGACCGAGCCCGGGGAGGAGCCCTTCGGCCTCTTCGGCGGTAAGCCCGCCGGTCTCAACACCGCCCACCTCACCCATCCCGACGGGCGCCAACGCTGGCCCAAGGGCCACGAAATCATTCCGGACGCGGACGGCGCGGTTATCGAGATGACCGCTTCGGGCGGCGGCGGGTACGGGGACCCGAGACTGCGGCCCGCCGACCTGATCCGGGAAGAAGTGCGCGACGAAATTATTTCAATCGAATCGGCACGGCGCGACTACGGGGTGGCGCTCGATCCCCTGACGCTCGAAATCGATGAAGAGGAAACCGCGCGCCGTCGGAAAAGGCCTTAAATCCGGAATTCCCTGATGGGTTCATGATTTTCGCAATATTCATTCCTGCTTCGATTTATCATTCAATCAGTTAATCCTTCTTCTCATCCGCTGATGGAGAACACCCGGTGGGTAAAACCGCGAAAGACCCTCTGAGAGTCCATTTCGGCCGTACCCGGGCCGGTGAACCATTTGGTCCGCTCAGCTGTTGGGAAAAGAATGATGGCTTGGAATAGTCATTTGAGACTACAATATCTTTATTCAAAAGACCTTGTGGAAAATATCGGCTCAAACGATTGAACGGGTAATTTCCGGTGAAGAAATCCAAGGCAAGCCAAACAATAATTACCTTGAAAGAATAGGAGCGACGCAAGGAGTTTGTCGGTTTCACCGACGAAGATGTGCAACTGCTTATGGAGTATAACCAAATCGCGGAAGTCCACGCGAACGAGGTTGTGGAAAAGTTGTATCAGCACTTCCTGCGATTTGAGGAAACAAAAGCCTTCTTCCGGGACGACATGACGCTCCTCCGTGTTACGGACCTTCAGAAAGAGTACTTCCTCGGGCTAACGAAAGGCGACTATGGCGAAGAATATTTGGCGAACCGCCTGCGCATTGGAATCCTCCATCAGCAACTTGGCTTGTCGCCCTGCTGGTATATGGGGTCGTATTCGATTTATTTGGAGTTGGTCATTTCCTTCGTACTGGCAGCTTATGGATCTGACCTTGAGAAAGCGCGGCGAACTCTGGTGGCTTTAGTCAAGATCATCCAGTTGGACCAAGAATTGGCAATGACGGCTTATTTATTGTCCCCACTCCCGTAATATTCCTGTTCAAATGGTTTATCAGGCATAAACCAATTCAAGGAATCAAATGGGAAATGTCGGATAGTTTTATCGGCGTGGGC
>PVBE011816572.1_pt1 | contig 18290 bp, 16 predicted proteins | sample 1631181 | NCBI WGS metagenome assembly PVBE01 (sample SAMN08397723, study PRJNA350692) | Marine metagenome, whole genome shotgun sequencing project. | isolation source: water | place: Pacific Ocean | collected 2012-04
ATGATGAAGAAATAAATGGTTGGAGTTCGTTCTTTACATATAAACCATATTTAGGGGGTAGTATTGATGCGGATTTTTATACCTTTGCTAATAACAATGATTTATATAAACATTATGATACAGCAGCTAATAGAAATTCATTCTATGGGGCAAGTACAGTTGCATCAACAGTTGATATAATAATGAATAATCCTCCCTCTATACCTAAACACTTTAAAACAGTTAATTATGAAGGGGATGTTGGCTGGGAAGTAGCGTCTATAACAACTGATACAGATACAGGTACACCTGTGGGACCATATATAACCACAAGCGCAGCAGTTGAAAACACATGGCAAGATTTAATTATATCTGGTTTTAAGAAAAGAAATAGTAAATATTATTCTACTATAATGAACGGGAGTGTTCCTGATAGAAATGAAATAATATTTGGTGAACAAGTATCCGGAGTAAAAGGATTTTTTAACAAATTACAATTTAGTATTGCTAATACAGCACAAAAAGAATTATTTGCAGTATCAAGTGATTACGAACTATTAACAAATTAAATGGAATTAAATATACAAAAACTAAAAGAAGACGATTACGAAAAACTTTTAGTTAATTGGTGGAAAGATTGGGATTGGCAAGCGCCTCCTAAAGATTTTTTACCAGATAATGGCACAGGGGGATTTATGGTCTATAATAAAGATATTCCAATATGTGCAGGTTATATATATAAGACAAACTCTAAAGTAGCATGGGTTGATTGGATTATATCAGATAAAAATTATAGAGATAAGAAATCTCGTAATGAAGGTATAACTTATTTAATAGACGCTATGACACAAATATGTGGACAAATCGATTTTAAATATTGTTATGCATTAATAAAACATCAAGGATTAATAAAAATATATGAAGATTTAGGTTATATAAAAGCAGATAACTATAATCAAGAACTAATAAAACATTTATAACATGGCAGTAGTAACAGGAATAGTCTCGGGGGTTGCAGCAGTAGGATCTGCTGTAGTAGGGATAACTAGCGCATCAAAACAAGAAAAGAACGCTAAAAAAGCGTCAAACGCAGCTAATTTAGCAGCAAACGAAGCAACAGCCGCATTAGCGAGAGCTGAAGCACAAAGTATGGTTCCCGGATTTAGCACTGGTGATTACAGAATATCCGGTTATCATAAAAATGATGCATTAGGCGTTAGCCAATTTGAAAATCGTGGAGGAGGTTTTGGTGGTGGAGGCTCGCAAGTGGGTATGTATCTAGGAGATGATTGGGATAGAGTAAGCCAAGCGGGAACTCGTAAAAGAGGAAAAGGTGGTGATTTTATAGATGTTCTACATGGTCCCGGCGTAGGCGTTGGTAGTGAAATTAAATTTGATGAAGCGGGTAATATGATATTTAATAGAGAGGCTATAATACATAATGTACAAAAAAATTTAAAAAATAATAAACAGTTACAAAAAGTATGGAATCAACATACTGCTAATTTACCGACAGGGCCTACAGGATTACCCGTACTTCCAGATCCTAATACCGCAGAGGGTAAAGATTTTTATGCGTCATTGCCAAAATCTATATTAGAAATGGCAACTGACCCAACTTTAGCGCAAATGTATAAAGGTAGTAATATAGTAAATCCATATGCCAATGTACAAGATTTAAGTAGAATAGCAGAAGATGTAAGTGGTATGGTCCAAGATAGAACAGGCTTATTAACAGATAGAACAGATATTATACAAGACAGAACGGATTTATTAAGAGATAGAACAGCAGATTTTGAAGATGTTTCCGGGGTTTTTACTGATTTAAGTGATCAAGAAGATTTAAGTGGGCGTTTAGTGGATTTAAGAAGTGGTGCACAAGATTATTCTGGGTTGGCTTCAGATACTAGTATATTAGCATCAAATCCGTATGCGCAATTACAAGTTGCAACACAAGCTGCTGATTTAAAAGCGCAGCAATCTGACCAAGCATTAGCAAATACATTGTCAACAATTAGAGCTACAGGGGCAGGCGCAGGGGGAGCAACAGCTATTGCACAAGCAGCTCTTCAAAGTAAACTAGGCATTGCGGCTACTATAGAACAACAAGAAGCAAAAAATACCGAATTAAGAGCCGCTGGACAACAGCAAATTGAAACAATAAAAATGGGCGAAAGCCAAAGATTGCAAGATATAGCGTTTTCAGAAAGATTAAGGCTTGAGGGATTAAGAGAAAGAGAGGGCCTTAGAATAGATCAAACAAGGTTATCTGAAGGACAAGAATTAAGAGGTTTAAGAGTAAGCGAGGGGCAAAGACTCCAGCAGGCTCAATTAGCAGAAAGGCTAAGAGCACAGGGGCTTACTTTAGAAGAATCTCTAAGACTTCAGCAAGCTGATTTTGACACAGCAAGAGAACAAGATAGAATAAGATTTGAAGAAACTGGAAGATTAGAAGAATCTAGATATAATGAAGCTGGAAGAATACAGCAAGCACAAATGTCAGAGGCGCTTAGAATACAACAATTGAAATTTGAAGAACAACAAAGATTGCAACAAGCTGATTCATTGGCTAGAGAATATCAATTTAGAGCGGCAGAGACTAGAGAACAAAATAGATTAAATAGGCTGGCTAATCAAGAAACCCAAGCTGTCCAAACGGCTGCGGATTTAGAAGCAGCAAAAGTATCAGCTAGCGCCGCAAAATCAGCAGCATGGACAACAGGGCTATCAAATGTAGCTTCAGCTGGTATGAGTCTTGCGGGCTCTGGAGCATTTAAAAAAAAAACTAACGTCATAAAGGTTAATCCTACACGTATTAAAAAGTCTAATATAACGCCGGGGGGTGTAGATTATAATTATACTCCTACCCTTGACCCTAATAACTTACTTGGATAGCTAATAAAATAATAAAAAATAATTAAAACAATGGCAAAATACGATTTACCAAAATTCACAGCCCCTACAAGGCCGGCTTGGCAGCAGCAACCTATAATTAGAACACCTAATTATGCGGATATATATGCAAGAAGCTTTGCTGCAACACAAAGAAATGTACAAGCTGCTTTTCAACCCTTACAACAAGCTGTTGATTTATTTATAAAAGAAAAAGAAAAAGAAAAACAAGGGGAGATAACTTCTGTAGCTAGAGCGGAAGCATATAGAGATAGTATTTATAGCTCGATAACACAAGAAGGGGCAGGCGATTTTGAAGAAGAATTAGAAGATTTTTTACATTCTAATGTTGATGCTTGGTATCAAAATGAAAAAGCGTTTCTTGTTGACGAAAGTGTAGATATAGATACATGGAGAAAAACAAGAAGAAAGTTAACAGATGAATTATATTTAATAGAAAGAGCCGGTAGACAATTAAACAAAACATCAAAATTATATGCCGAATATGGAGAAAATTTATCATTAGCAAATGATTTCAAAATGGCAGGTTTATTTGAATCATTTGGAGAAAGAGGTAATATAAAAATAGGTAGAGACGAAAAAGGAGGATTAGGTTTAAAATATAAAAGCAATGTAACTAATGAATGGGAAGCATTTACTGTAAAAGATTTAGCAGAGTATAATGGGGAAGATGCGCTATTAACAAAAATTGATTTTGACAATGAACAAGGGGATGTTTATAAGTTATTTAACCAAAGAAAAGATAACCTTTTATTAGAAATAGGCTCTCCAGAAGGAAAAGAAATCCAAAAACCCCTTATGGATGGTAAAACAACATCAATTACAACAGTAAAAACTTTTACTGACGAGCAAGAAAGAGAAGGTAAAGATAAATTATATAACGACGATATTATTAATTCTTGGTGGAACAGTGCGGGAGAACGATATTGGAAAGATAATTTAGTAGGATTAGAAAATGGTGAAAAAAAATTAACCAATTATGCTGATGAAATAATAGAATTTAGTAATGGACTTTTTTCTAAAGAAGATAAAGGGAAAATTGCACAATTAATAAATGCTTGGCTGCCTACGGAGTTAGAATTTATGAATGTAGATAAATTAGGATTTTCAGAAGAGCAATTAAATAAAATTGTAGAATTACAAAATGGTATGGCTAAAAGGCATATGATTGATTACGAAGTATGGGATAAACATTTAGCGATATTGCAACAACCATTAGATAAAACTTTCAAAATTGATGATAAACCTGTTCAAAACATACAAAAACTCTTTGATGAAGAATGGGCATCAAATATTAATAATGTAAATGGCCTAATTAGGTATCATAAGGGTATGCACGCCCCAACGCAAGATAATGGTCAAGCCCATGAACAATTTATTTCTAACATATTAAGAGATAATAATGTAACTCTTGAAATTGTTGGCGGCGAAGAGACAGAAGATGATTGGTATTATGATGTTATTGTAGAAGAAAATGCCGAAGGGGAAAGAGATGGGAAATTAAGAGAAAAATATAAAATATATCCAGACCAATTTGAATCAGGAGTGCTTAGAATGTATAATGATTTATATGGAATAAAAGCAGACGCTGAAAGGGTTTGGAGTGGGTGGAATGACTTTACTAGTGCAGGAGAAAATAATCCATATAGAAACACCGAAGAGGCAAGATTTTATAATAATTTACAACTTGCAAAATCAGGTCAAGATACAATAGAATATGATGATAATCCATTTATTCCTAATAATAATATACCTGTAGGATTTGTTCCTTTTGAAGAGGGGCAATATTTAAGTAGTTTTACCGATCTTTCTACAGAGAAATTTACTATAAAAACTGACGGCGAATGGGACCCTAGATATATTAAAATATCCCAAGAATTAGGATGGGGGATGCCAAATAAACATACTGGGGAATGGATGCCTAATTGGCCCGGGGTAAACAAATATGGTAGGGATGAAACAATGGGCTTTTTAAACAGAATACAAGCCAATAGGGGGACGCTTATATTTGCAGATTACACGGTATCTGAAAAGTTATTATATGAAGCAAACTGGGATGCTGGAGGAAGAGATGCTTATAACAAAGATGAAGAGGGCAGATTCCTTAAACAAAAAGCAAATGACAAAGCATTAAAAGAATTAAAAGCAGAATGGGATATAACAAAAACATCCACTGATTTATGGACTGGTAGAGATAAAATGACAGACGAACAATTTGAAGCTTTTAAAACCGCTTATACAGACGCGGGGGTTTCCCTGCCAGAAGACTACGATATAAATGATATAACTTATGTCGATTACGTAAAATACCAATATTTTTCATTAGGAGGTAATGTTTGGGACCTTGAATATGGTAGCGAATAAACTTAAACAATAAAACAATATTATGAAATATAAATATCAAGTAAATGGTAAAACTTATATTTTACCGCAAGAAGAAGTAGAAGCATTTTTAAAAGCTTTTCCAAGTGCTCAATTGATAGGTGAAATACCAGATGAGCCGGGAAAGCTAACCCCCACGGGTCAGGGTGCGCCTGTGGAGCCAACTCAAGCACCCAATATGGCCTTCGCATCGGGAGGTACCTCATTGGCATATCAAGATGTAGCTGTTGCCGCACCAAGGACTGCGGAGCGTGCAAAGCAATATAATCAACAAATATATACACCTGATCAAAACGTAAGTTTTACAGAGAGCGTATTTAATAACTTTGCAGCAGAAGCCGCTAAAATACCATTAGGGCTTATGAATTTGCAAAAGTCTGTTGCTATGAGTGTATTGGGTGCGTTTAATAAATATACTCCTGAAGAAAAAATAGAACTTGAAGCAAAACTTGATGAGTTAAATATGTTCTTAGGTATGCCCACCCCTGATATAAATCAATTAGAAGATGTAGTAGAACATTTTGAAAGCAGAAGGAGGAAAGCTAAATATTCTTCTATAAGTGAAGCATGGGAAAAAGAGGATTATGAAGAAGCGGCTAAAATGAGTATAGAGGGTTTTGCGGCAGCAACACCGATAGTCGCCACTATTATGACCGGATATGGGGGATTAATTGCATCAGGCGCTAGTATAGCGGGTAATAAATTTGATGAAGAATTTGATGCAAATCCTGAAGAAGCGCTTGGTAAGTTATGGGTAAATGCGGCTGGTACAGGTGGTATTGAAGTATTGTTTGACAGATATACATTAGGTCTTGGTAGACATGCTAAAACTTTATGGAGAGCGGGTAAGGCGTCTGCAGCAAAAGACGCTCTTGATAATGGATATAAAGCATTAGCAAAAAATTTAATTGGTAAAGGTGTAGCTGGTGAAGCGGCTATGGAGGCAGCCACAGAACTATCGCTTATAGCATATGATAATTTAACTTTAGGTAAAGAAATACCAACAGGTAAAGACCTTAAATACAGAGTGTTTGATGCCGCAATATTAGGTGGTATGATGGGGGGAACTATAACAAGTGTAGGAGAGCTTGGCGGGGCGAGAACTTATTCAAGAGTGGCGGCGGAAAATTTACTTATGCCCACCGAGTATAACAATAAATTAAAATCACTTACCTCTGAATTAAATGAAGAAGTTTCAATTAAAGCTAACATGGAGGGGGAAATTAATAACCAAACAAGCTTAGACAAAATAAATGATATTTCAAGTCAAGTCGCTACAATTAAGCAGGTTAATTCTGTGCTCCTAAGCCGTTTAAACCCAGATCAATTATCAGAATATGCAGCTAATAAAGATGAAATTTCAAGATTATATGAATACGGTAAGGCGTTAAAAGAACAAGGTGCAAAAAAGTCTTTACAAGAACAAAATATTAAAAGGTTAAATGAATTAGAAACCCAAAATATGGATATTTTAGAAGCCGCTACTATGACTTTCGCAGCTAATAAACTTGAGAACACAAGAAAAGGTGTCGAAAAAATAGTAGGGGGTCTTAACCCTGATGAAATAGGTATGGTAACATTTGGTAAAGATGGCACTAATAATGAAGGCGAAACCTTTGAAGAATTTAGAAAAAAATTAGTAGAAGAAGGGACCCTTTCTAAAAACACCGGGCATGGGTATGGATTTATTTTTACTAAAAATGGTAAAAGAACAATAGTTGTTAATGAACAAGCACTTGAAAAAGGGGATATAGGAGTTACTGTAGCCGCACATGAATTTTTACATCATACAATGTGGAAGGGTATTAGAGAAAACCCTGAAATAGCAAAAGTATTAGCGGCGGGATTAGTAAATGAAGTACAGAAACACGATCGTAACTTTTTTATTCAACAAGAAAACTTTATGGATTTTTCAGAACGACTTACACCCGGAAGGTATGATCAAAGTGGACTTGACCCTTCTTTTCTTAGTTCTGTGCTTAGCTCATTTCAAAGAAGAATAGCAGGTTATGAAGTAACAGGTAAAGAAAGGCTTGCGGAAGCTGAAGAAACATTAGGTAAACGAGGGATTCCCCAAAGACAAAAAGGAGACTTATTAAAATATATAGGGCAAGAAGTAGACGCAACAACAAATGAGGAAATTATAACAGGAATATTTGACGCGTTAAGCATGGGTGCTGTAGACTATAATGAAACTTTACTTAGCAATATTGGGGGTGTTTTAAGAAGAACCATGCAGGAGTTGGGGGTAGGTATTAAATTTAATAACAGCAAAGATGTATTTAATTTTGTTAAAGATCTTGGTAAAAGTATTGAAAGAGGCCGTTTAAACCCTGCTCAGAAAAAAATAATACAAGACGGATTTGAAGGTAAACTTATAGATTATGCAAGAAACTCAAAAGAGTATAGGGATTTTGAAAGAATAAAGAAAAAATATGATCTTAAAGATCAAAGCGGAAGAGAATCTAAAAAAGTAGGGGAAAAAATAAGAAAAATGTTTGAGCAAATAGGCAATAAAACAGAAGCTGATAAATATTTAATTGCGGCTGAATTTGAAGACACGGTAAGAAAATATTTACAAGGGCAAAAACTTGTGGGTAAAGAAGGTGATAAAAAAGCAATGAGCTATGAGCAGTGGATTAAAGATAATGCAAAAGAACCCGATAGTGTAATAGAAGATCTTGTCCGTAATATATTGTATGGTAAAAATGGTATTCAATATTATGTTGGGTTATATAAAGAAGGTATGGGTACTATAGATGGATATATAAATACTATTGCCAAACCCCATGCTGTAAACGCCGCTTATAATAAAATAAAAAACGATATTATATTAAAAGACAATGTTAACAAAATAGATGCCGACGAAGCTATAAATAAACTAAATACTGAAGGGATTAAAGAGGCTGGTCCAGACCCTGAAGACATAGAAAAAGAAATTGCAATTGCAAAAGCGAGAAGCGAAGTTAATGTAGTTGATACATTTAAATTTTCAGGAGGGTTAAAAACCACGTCTGCGGAACAACTTAAAAAGGGGTTAATAACAGGTATAAATAAATTAATTGGAGACGAAAAAAAGAGAGGCGGTAAAATTTCTGCTATACAACAAGGGGGTATTGTTTTTAGGAGTGATTTAAAAAGTGGTATTTCAAATGCTCAAATTCCTATGCTAATACGTGGCGAAATGCAAACCGTGCCGTTTTCAAGAGTCGTTTATGAAGATATTAAAAGCCAATATGTAAAAGAAACAGGAGATACTGAAAAAGGGCATGCTAATAGAGCATGGAGGTGGTTTGTAACAAATAATGCAGAAAGCCTATACGATTGGATGAGTGAATCGGATATTGTGGAAAGAAGCAAAGCGACTGCCAAGGGCAAGGCAAAAACACTTAATAAATGGAAAGATTTAGTAACTGTAAAGGTTAAAGCAGATGGCTCAAAATTTCGTTCTGATGTTAATTACGCAGGATACGATAGTTATGCGGGTAATACAGTATATAAAAAGAAAAGGTTTGAAGATGTAAAAGATATTTTTATAGAATTAATAGCACCCCCAATAGAAAGTTTTCCAAAGGGCAATGTTAAACATTGGAAAAATCCCGCGGATAAAAAAAGATGGAGAGATAGTTATGAAACGCAAAGAAGATCTATAACTAGTCTTTTAGCGGCAAAAATAGGATTTGACCAAATAAATGAAGTATTAAAAGATGAAGAAATAGCAGCTTATTTTGATGTAATAGGGGTAGAGTTAAATAGCGAGATTATAGAGGCGTTAAATAGACAAATAAAACAAGGTGCTTTTAAAGAAGTTGGTACAAATACTTCTTTAGATAAACTTAATGACCTATTTCCTGATACTGTTCTTGAAATGAGAAAGCAAACACCAGAAATACAAGCAAGAATGAATATAAATGGGGAATCTTTGGGGAAAGCTACATTAGAAACAAATTCCAATATTCCGGAAGAATTTGCATTTGATATAGAGACGGAATTGGATAATTATTATTTTAGAGAAGCTAGAAAAACAGATAATAAAAATGGAGACAAGTATTTTAAAAATTTAAACTCTAAATCAGCTGGACCCACAACGTTTACTAAAATGATTGAAAGAAAAGGCAAAGCGGGGCAAAGGGCTAAAATGATTCAGACAGGAGAACAAACGGTGTTGGCAAAAAAATTAGGCCAATCGCAAGATTTTTGGGATAGAGTAAATCCGCTAATAAACTCACAAGCAGAAGATTTTTATGGTTTAATTAGCTGGGTAATGGGAAAAGGAAAACAGGGGGACGCGGATTTTGAATGGGTAAGTGAACATATATTTGAACCTTATGAAACCGCTTTGGTTAATATAGATAAAGAAAGAGTTAAGGTATTAACTAAGCATAAAAAAATAATTAATACATTAAAAGATACTGCCCCCGGTCTTAAATTAGGACAAAAACTTACTGTAAAATCGAGGGGTAAAACAACAGATAAATTTACATTAGAAGACGCTATTAGGTTTAAGTTATGGAAAATGAAGGGGGTGGATTTAAATTCTATAAAGGGAGTAGACAATACCACTATTGAGGCATTAATTAAAGAAGTGGATAAACTAGCACCGGATTTAGCAGCATCTAGCGGACTGGGCAGATTTATAATGGAATTAAACAGAATAAACGGCATGGACGGATACCCACCTCCAACATCAGATTGGTCAGGAAAAAATATAAAATTAGATATACTTGATTTTTCTAATACTAACACAAGAAAAAAGCATTTAATGCGTTGGAAATTAAATATGGATAAAATATTTAGTGATAAAAATATGGCAAAGCTTACTGCCGCTTTTGGTTCGCGTTATACAACGGCTCTTCAAAATACAATAAAAAGAATGGAAACTGGTAGAAATAACGAAGGTTATAAAGGGGATAAGTATATGTCTGGATTCCATAATTATGTTAATGGTTCTGTAGGTACTATTATGGCGCTTAACAGAAGATCAGCGTTATTGCAGATGATGTCTAATATAAACTTTATAAATTGGTCCGATAACAACCCTATTAATGCCGCTAAAGCATTTTATAACCAACCGCAATATTGGGGGGATGTTATGTATCTTATGGGCTTTAAAGCAGATGAAGACGGAAGTAGATCAGAATTTTTAACGAGTAGAAGAAGGGGTATGCGAATAAACGTGCAAGAAGCAGAAATTGCAGCTATTTTAAGAGACGCCCCTAAAGACCAAGTATATAGAAGAATGATAGGTATGCTGCTTGATAAAGGATTTGTACTTACAAAATTTGCAGATAGTATTGCGATTGCCACAGGAGGCGCTGCTTTTTATAGAAATAGAATAAACACATATTTAAAGCAGGGTATGAGTATGAAACAAGCAAAAGAAAAAGCACACCAAGATTATCGTATAAATGCAGCCGAAACGCAACAATCCGCCGATCCTTCTCGTATAAGCGAAGTACAAGCTAGTCCCTTAGGGCGTCTTGTTTTTGCTTTTGGTAACACCCCATTCCAATATGCGAGAGTCGCAAAAAAATCAGTTGATAATTTAATAAATGGAAGGGGAGATGCTAAAACCAATATATCTAAAATATTATATTATCAAGTAATACAAAACTTTTTATTCCACGGATTAAGAAGCGCTTTATTATTTGAATTATTAGATGGTGACGAAGAAAAAGACGAAGAAAAAAGAAGAGCAAAACTTTTTAAAGATACAACAAGAGGCATGAGAGACTCTTCCATTAAAGGGTTAGGTCTACAAGGGGCTTTTGCTACAACTGTATTGGCATATAGAAAAGCGCTTTTAGATGAAAAAGATAACGACAACCCTTTATTTGAGGAAGATAATAAGATGACCTTAGCTCTTGCTAGTATATCTCCGCCTCTTCAAAATAAATTAAGAAAATTTTATAAAATACAAGATGCTATTGCAAAAGATGAGGAATCATGGACAAAAATGAAATTTGAACACGAGTACCCTAGTAATTATCCCGCATCTATTGAGGCTAGCGCTAATATTGGAGAACTATTAAATTTACCCACTACGGTTGCTTTAAAATATTGGGATAGTTATACGGCTCTCTCAGAGGGAGAATATAATAGATGGGAGGCATTCGCTTTAGCAGCAGGATGGGGTGATTGGGAATTAGGAATAGATTATGATAGAGAATATGGCCCAGCAAAAAAAGGCGGTTATAAAGGACGTAGAAAAAAAATAACCCGTAAAAAAATAAAAAAACGTACTAAAAAATAATAATCATGGAACCAACTATTAGCCAGCATATATCATATAAAGAAGCGGTTAAATCTAATACTGCAATGAGATTAAATATAGATAACACACCAAGCGCATATGAGATAACCAATATGAATGGCATAGCACATAATATATTTGAACCCCTAAGGGAATGGGTTGGCGGCCCAATAAAAATTAATTCATTTTTCCGATGCGCAGAATTAAACAAAGCCATTGGGGGAAGTTCAAAATCGCAGCATTGTCAGGGGAGGGCAATTGATATAGATGATATATATGGGCATAAAACAAACGCGGAGATGTTCCATTATATAAAAGATAATTTAGATTTCGACCAAATTATATGGGAATTTGGGGATAATATCAACCCCGATTGGGTTCATATAAGTTATGTAAGCCCTGATGAGAATAGAAACAGATGTTTAAAAGCAGAGAGGGTTAACGGTAAAGCCGTGTATAGCATAATATGAAACACTTAATACCTTATTTATTACTACTAATGTTTTCATCGTGTTATACGATTAAAAGCAGTGTTGTAGATAGATTAGAAAGAGCTTGGCCTGAAAATTTACATTATCATGAAGATGGTATATATAAGTCAGGTAAAGACACTATAATATCGAGACCTAAAATTAAATATTATCCAGTGTATATTTATAGGACTACACCTTACTTTAATCATTATTATACTCCTTATAGATACCCTAATTATTATAATCAATATTATCCATATAATAATTATAGATATAATAGCGGCGTATCTGGGTATAGTCCTTCTTTTAGTAATTCAAATAGAGGCAGTAGGGTAACAACTCCCAGCGCCCCTACACCTTCATCTTCACCATCACCGGCTCCATCGCCATCTTCTGGCAGAAGCAAGAGCGGTAAAATTCAATAAAAAAAAGGGGCACAAATAATAGTACCCCTTTACCAATTTAAAATAAATACATGAAAAATACACTAGCCATGATGATTAATATTGTTTAATCAGAAATTTTGGAAAGAATTAACCATCACAACTAATACAGTCTGGATCCATAGCCGTTTCTGCTATATCCCCACGCAATACTGATTCAGTACGCATATAATATAATGTTTTTACACCCTTTTTCCACGCCTCTAAGTGCACTTGATTTATCCATTTAGGTGTTGCAATACTTGGAAAAGCTAAATTTAAACTAACACTTTGGTCTATAAATTGCTGTCTTATTCCTGCTTGATTAACCAATTCTAATTGGTTTATTTCTTTAAATGTTTTAAATACACTTTTAACATAATCAATAAGATTATCTTCTTTCAGTTTTTCAATATCTTTCTTTTTCTTTAAATCAAATAGCTTACCGCCTATATATCCCCAATTATCTAATTCTTTTATTCCCTGCACCGACCCCCCGTCTTTTAATATTTTATTCCAAGTCTTTTCTGTGTTAATACCTATTTTAATTAATACTTTTTCTAACTCTGGGTTTTTTCTTATAAATGTTCCTTTAGCGGTTTGTTCTGTAAATACATTTGCAGCCCAGGGTTCAATACCTGGAGACACATTACCTGACAGCTTGCTGTTTGATACCGTAGGCGCCACAGCCCTTAAATGCGTATTTCGCATACCCGTGTCTTTACACCATAAAGGCTCGCCGTAAATTTCAGCTAAATCATGACTGGCCCTTTCTGATTCTATTTTAAGTAAACTAAATATTTTCCTTGTTTCATATTGTGCCATAAGGCCCTCAAAGGTTAAACCCTTTTGTTGTAAATATGTGTGCCATCCAAGAACACCCAAGCCCAATGCCCTGCTTTTTTCAGCAGACCTTACAGAATTATCAAATCCTTTTCTGCCTTTTGCCATTTGTAAAAATTCTTCTAGCACACCGTCTAAAAACCAAATAGAGTCATATACAATATTTGTATCTTTCCATTCGTGGTATTTTGCTAAATTTAAAGAAGATAAGCAACAAACAAAGCTGTGATTTTCATCCGTATGTAATACAATTTCTGAGCATATATTCGTCATGTGTACTTTTAAACCATTAGCTTTATATGCATTTGGATTAGCCTTATTAGTATTGCCTTTAAACAATATATAGGGCTCTCCTGTGGCCTTTCTTTTTTGTAATAGCTTAGACCATTTATTTCGTGCTTCGAGGTCCCCAGATTCAAGTTTTCGCATAAATTTATCCCCAACAACTGCGCACTGATGCAAATTAAGTGATTGTCTATTAACATCGCCTTTGGGCTCTCGTATTTCAAGCCAATCTAAAAAATCTGCATGCTCAATATTCATATTCACAGATGCCGCCCCCCTTCTTACAGAACCTTGATTTGTAGCAAGGATAGTCGAGTCATATATCTTACAAAAAGGAACAACCCCATCTGACGTGCCATTGGCCCTAATTTGCGAGCCCGCTGGTCTAATCATATTAACCCCTATACCAACTCCTCCTCCGTGCTTAGCCAATATCATCATTTCTAAATTTTTATTTCCTATTTCAATTATACTATCCCCTACGTCTATACCAAAACAACTTATAGGCAAACCGCGATCCGTCCCCGTATTAGATAAAACTGGGGAAGCCAAACATAACCAACCATTCCATATGTATTCAAAAAACTTATCTGTAAGTTCTGGCTTATATAGTCTTTTTGCAACTTGGGAAGCAACCCTTATGTATGCCTCTCTAGGTGACTCCCAAGGAAGCAAGTAGCCGCCTGATATTGTTTTTTTATACAATTCAGTATCACCCCACTTGGGATAATCAATCCCTTTTTTCCATTCCTTTTTCCACATTTTTTTCTTCTTTTTCTTTATTATCTTTTTTAAGCTTATTTAAAGCTTTTTCATAATTTGGCATTCTTTTTAAAACTTCAAGCGAACCAATAGCCATATTTTGTGTTCTAATAACCTCTTTAATAACTTCATCAATTAATTTTTCTAATCGATTAATCTTATTAAACATTTGTATTATTTTACTTTCCTTCATAGCGTCTTATAAAACATTACAATTACCACGCGCTCTTTATCAAACTCATTAGGATATTTACTATGGAAATATTCACATGGATATGATAATAGCCTATTTGGTTTATACCCTATAACAGATTTTAATTTCCATTTATCCAGATTTTCTGATTCTTCTAAAAGTACTTTATCAAATTCTTTATTTCCTTCACCCGTATATGTATCGCCATAATCAGAGTGTTCCCATAGCGCAGTACCATTAAGTTTTTTTTGTTCTGGGGAATTTATATATAATACTATTGCCCTATCTGGCTGCTGGTTATTTATAATAGTGTCATTATGTATTCTCCAATTGTTATCTTGATTTTTTTTAGCTTGCCTTATAAAAGCCAAGATATTTATTATTTTTTTGTTTTCTATCTGGGATAATCTTTCACACATATATGTTATAAATTCTTGCGGCAAAGCTTTAACCCAAAAGCTTTTATTTGGAGTTTTATATTCTTCAAACTTATTTTTATCTTTTTTTATTGCCATATAAAGTTCTTCTGATAAAAAATCATCTATTATATATATCATTTTACTTTCCTTCATGGCTTATACATGTTGTTATTTCTTGTATTACTCTTGTGCATACCCCCACTTCGCACTCATTTACTAATTCCGTGTCTTCATAATAATACTCAACACAATGATCCTCTTCAGAAGAGCACCCGCTTAAATTTAGCATTATAATAATTACAAATAGTTTACCAAATATTTTCAAAATCTTCTCCTTCATTTGCTTTGCTGTAATCTGTTGGTCGGATAGCAAAAAAATCAGTATGAGTGACCCCAGCAGTAAGATGGTTAAACCACCCCAGGTTTGAAGCTCCAGCTGCCTCATATTTGAAGTGCTTTGATAAATCATTATAACCAAGTTCATTAAGTTTATCATTTGTTCTTTGTCTTATAAATTGTTTTAAATCGTGTGCTTTTAAATTCTCTAAATCCCCTTGTTCGAACATTTTGTCAATATATTTTTCTTCTAAATCAACCATTATTTCAGCAGCTTCAATTATTATATCTTTACAATCTCGTATTAATTTCGGGCTTTCTTCGCACATATGCCTGAATAGCCTACACCCCATTTTTGAATGTAATGATTCGTCTCTTACAGACCATTTCATTTGTTGTCCCACCCCTTTAAGTAGGTTTCGCAATTGAAAGCTGTACAAAACTGCAAAAGCGGAGTATAAAGAAACGCCTTCAGCAAACGCGGAGAATACCGCCAAACTTTTTGCAATACCAATTTTATTTGTTCCATCATAACTAACTAAATTATCAAACCTGTCCGCAGTAGCCGGTTCGTGTAGAAAGGCTTCAAAATCCTCAAGACCTAGCGTTTCGTTTAAATACGAATAAGCTACAGCGTGAATGGTTTCTTGTGAGCCAAATATCATGGCCATTTGTTGTATTTCGTGTTTAGGAAACCAATTAACTACATTTTGGGTCCAATAATCAGACACCGCGCATTCTGTTTGTGCAAATCCCAAAAGTATGTTTCCAACTAAATTTTTTTCATGCGGCTCTAATTTTTCATTCCAATCTTTTATATCCCCCATCATAGGAATTTCCGTATGTAGCCAAAATGCCTGCGCCTGTGGCAACCAGCCCTCTGTATAATATTCTGGATATTCAAAAGGCTTATACGGTATTCTTTTATCAAATAATCCCATTAGTCATATTTATAAACAGTTAAACAAATATCCACAAAAGGAAAGTATATAACATGGTCCGTAGAGTTTGGCGTTAAATATGTTCTTATACCAATTAATGCTCCTGGATAAAATCCAAAACTAATTTCCCACTGTGGTTTATTATCTATATATTTTTTCATCGTCTACGGCCTTGCCCGCGGTATTTTTTCTTATAATATTTTGAACCTTTAACATTGCTGTTTTTGGTTTTAGCATGTACTCCTGGCCTGCGTTTTTTTGGTTTTTCTAAATATACAAAAAATTGTCTTCTTTTAGCCATTTATTTTTACTCCAAATTTATTATGTATTTCAACAAGATCTTTCCATCTCATGTAACCTTTGCTTTCCATACACCATTTAATAAATTTATTTATTTGTCTTTCTTTGTACTTTTGTCTTGCAACATGCTTCGAGACTCCAGTATTATTTTTATTGTTTTGTCGCATTCTTTTTGGTTTTGAGGCTTAAAAAGCATAGCAGTAGGATTATTAATCCTTAAATACTTTTTAAACATTTTCCACCGCATTGAAAACGTTTCATTAGGGCGACCTTTACATTCAATTATAAAACCGTCCCCTTCAAAATCAGGAGTATATTTTATTGCCCTTATAGGCTTTGAATACCCATTTACATGTCCTCTTTCATTTAAAGGCTCTCCCGATCCCCCTCTATTTTTAAACTCCCCCTTTGAGTTCATGGTTCTTTCGTAACTTTTATTCCCGAAATCAAAAGCATCAAATATTGTATATGTTGTTTTTTCATATTCCGCTTTTACACCACTCTTCTTTAACGCAAGATACATATATTTTTCTAAACCAGATGCAAATGTTATTCCATCTTGGACGACCTTCTTTGATACCACCGGCCCTCTTTTTTTACTTCTTTTAATCCTTCTCATTATAGTTTTTTAATAAGGTTTCTTGTAGTTCATCGGTCAATATAGCTTTAAGCTTTTCTATATAATTAACAGCATCCATAAGCTCTTCTTGTATATTATCAAGCCATTCATTAATAGATTTGTCATCTGCGTCTAATGTAACTTTATATTTATTATATCCAACATCTGAACGAGATATAATTTTTTCAACTACTTTTTGTATAATAGGATCTCTAAAATTTATTTCTTTTTTATTCATCTTTCATAAATGTTCCGTTAATCATTTTGCCTTTTCGGTCTTTTATTTGATTATAAGCATGCTCAATACAATCTTCAATATTTACACCCAAATGTTCTGATAAATTTGTTAGCACCACAACACAATCCCCCACAGCGTCAATAACATCATCCTTATTTTCTTTCAATACAGCTTCAGATAGTTCTCCGGTTTCTTCATAAAGCTTTATAAGTTGCGTTTTAATATCTCCTTGAGTGTACATGTTCCTTTCTTTGGCCCATGCCCTAATTCTGTCAAACACATTTCGCCCATGTGTTCTAAATAAAAATTCCTCATAATAAGCTTTGTTATATATAAAACATCTTGCAGGATTGAACATTGACTTTTTGGAATTTTTAATTATCCAAGGTATAGTTTTTGCATTAACCTCAAATATGCCTAGCTCTGTTTCCCAAAATTCATTAACTAATTTTTTTAAGTAATCCTCAAGCTTTGCTTTAGGCACTGGGAATGTTGTTGTTTGTTCTGTTATGTTTAATTTCATTTTATTGACTAATTTATTATAAGGTTTAACGTCCACTTTATAATTATAGCGCTTTTGTAATTCTATTTCTTTTTTAGAGATAAAATCAATATCATCTGAACTATATAATATTTCATATTCATCATCTTTATATCCTTGCACTTTTGTAACTCTATTTAATAAGTCCTGTGTAACTCCTATTTTTTTGCCGGGAATGTGGTATAAGTAATACATAGTTATACTGCTATTTCTGCTTTAATTTTTGGGCCTGGAACATAATCTTCTAATACAAGATTGCCACTTGTATATGTAAATTTACAACCGTCATTTATATCTGCCACGGATAAATATTGGCCTATGGCTTCTAAATGATTATTATATATGTGTGCGTCAATTATTGAAATTTGTATTTCTTTTGGCACAAGTTTTG
>PVBE011944981.1_pt1 | contig 18290 bp, 12 predicted proteins | sample 1631181 | NCBI WGS metagenome assembly PVBE01 (sample SAMN08397723, study PRJNA350692) | Marine metagenome, whole genome shotgun sequencing project. | isolation source: water | place: Pacific Ocean | collected 2012-04
AGAATATGCTTTAACTTCACCATCTTCTTTTCTAATGATACATCTAACACCATCCAATTTTCTAGATGATAGCCATGTTTCATTTTCAAAGTCACAAAACTTAGGTTCGTATTTAGTTGCTAATGCAACGTCAAATGTTGGAATTAAATTTGGTATAACTTTATTGATAACAGAATCAGATGCTCTTAATTCTAAATTTCTATCTAATATATTATAAATTAAATCTGCATATTTTGAATAATTTTCAACAAGCCCATTTACATAAGATATTGCCTCGTGTCCTGTCCAAACTCTATTACTAAGATTATCTAACATACAGAATAGATCTCCTAAATAATATTCATTGCATAAATGTTGACCAGTAGAATCACCATAATTGTTATTATACTTCTTACAGTTCTTACTAGTAACATTATATTTGAAATAAGGATTATAAGTATAATGTAATACTTTTGTAATAAACGAATCATCTTTAATAGATTCTATAATAACCTTTTTCTCATTAAGAGATGATGTAGATTTCATCTTATCTACAAACTCTTGTAACCTTTGAAAATTTTCTGACATATTTTTTGTTTTTATTAGCACTCTTGAGCTTCGCGCTCTTTCTTATTTATATATAAATATACGAAAAATATTTGACATATACAACCTTTTTCGCAGTTATTTTGCGAAAAAGTGCGAAAAGTTATGAAGAATTGGCTATTTTTTGACTTTTATGTGGATTACTTCTTGGACTTCTGTATCTATTCTTTTAAGTCCTTCTTCGTTCGTAACTAGCATACAATTTCTATAATTATCCCATTCTACCTGATATGTTGTATCAAGGACTCCATTATTTAACATTTTAATAAGGGCGTTTAATGCATTTATTGTATATAATGTGTTTGTCATTTTTTTGCGATGTAATGAAATTGTATTTGCTAAAATATTTACTTGTGTGGATGAATCTATATTATATGTACACATTAGTTCTGGTGTCTGTTTACTCTTTAATACAAATACTTTATTAAAAAGGATATCATATGCGTCAATTATTGTATCAATAGTTGGATGTAATACTTTGGGTGTTGAAAATGTGCATAGTAGTTGTGTTCTCATTAGATATTCTCCTCTTTTGGTTGTACGTCTTCTATACCTTCTTGTAAATCTGATCCATGTTGTCCAGCTACTTTTGAAGCATCACCCCCAGTTCTATGAGTATCAGTCCCTATATGTCGTCTTTCTGTTTTACCTGTTGTTTTATCTTCATATACATACCACATTTCAAATGGTGTATTTTCATTTTTAGGATCGTAAACCTGTATGTTTTCTAGAAGATGTTTTTCTAATGCTTTATGATCATTTACATCACCTTCGAAATTAGTTAGATTTGAAAGCGCTTGTCTCATTTCTCTAGGTGTTATTGATGTTTGACCCATTTCTGCAAACTTTCTACCATCTTCTTCACCACCAACATATCCAGAAAGATGAACTCTATTCATATACCCTTTTATATAAGCTTGAACTCTTTTACCATTTGGTGGAGGAGATGGGTATTCTTTTCCAGAATTTTCTTTTTCCCATGCTTCTTTATCTTTATCATATAAGTTTTTAACTGTTTTAGTTTGCATATTAGCAATATCCTTACCTCGCTGTCTTTCTGCTGTTTCCATTTCTCTGTAAGCTGGATTGGTAGCTATTTCAATAAAGTCTTTTTCTTTTAATGCGCCGCCATACATCTTTTTATCTGGCTTGCCTTTTTCCGACTTTCCTACAAGTTTTTTGTCGTGTCTATCAAAATCCGCTTGTAGTTCTTTTGCTGCTTCTTCTACTGACATCGGTTTTTTATCCCAAAGCGGATTTCCGTCATCATCTAATACCGGCTCTCCATCCTTCATTTTCGGAGTTCCTTTAATCTTTACTTGCATCTTTTCATTTATATCACGTGTGACATTTAGAGCTTTTTCGTTTGTTCTTACTTGACTGCCTTTTTTAAGTCTGCCTACTCCAGTAACTTGAGATGCTGCAAGACATACTTCTCCATCAGTAAATTCTTTTTCTTTATTATCATATTTTTCTTTGACGTCTGCTGCCCATGCTTTGTATTCATCAGATTTTGGTGATGCTCCTTCAGGTGCAGGATCCATTCCCATAAGTTTTGCTTGAACTTCAGGTTGGTTTTTATTTTTTTCTATATATTTTCGTTTAGTTATTTTTTCGTCAGGGGTCATTTCTGATTCAGGATATCCATTTTTAGCTTTTCCTGACGCGGCTATTGCAGCTTTTGCAAATGTTGATTGCGATTGTTCTGTTGCTAATCTTTTCGCATGTTCGTCGCTGTTGGCTACTTCGTTAACACCAGAGCCAAAGTTTCTATCGTATTCATTCGATTCAAGGAATTGATTTTGTGCGATTTCTTTAACATCTGTTTTTTCAGTATCGGATAAACCTAAACTATCTGCAGCTTCATCTATTGCACGTTTTGCGCTTCGAAGAGTTCCACTTGATTGTTGATCATTTAATGATTGTTTATTTGTAACATATACAACTCTATCTCTTCCTTCTTTATCCTGGTATACTATCATTGTATCTGCATCACCTTCCTTACCAGTAATAGATTTATCGCCGGCATGTTTTTGGAATGCATATAATTCAATTTTAGCATGTTTTAATGCTGCATCTTTTTTCGGACCTTCATCCATTTTCTCTGCAGTTTGTAACTGTGTTACAAGTGTATCTCTAACAACTTCGCTATCTGTGGTATTTACTGGATAACCATCAGGTTGCTCTGGGTTGTAGTTAAATTCCCCTTCTGGATCTGATAAATCATTAGCTGTATCGAATCCTGCAATAGATGCATTAGCTAGCTTTTCTAATCTTTCTGGATTTTTTGCAACATCGCTATCACCATATTTTTCCTTAACGTTTTCCATGATCAATTTAGCTAGTTCCTTTTTATTTTTAACCTTAATGTTAGGATCTAATGTTATCTCTCTACCTATATTGGTCATTTCTTCCTGTATAGTTGTATCGCCCCCTCCTTTACCCGCTTGGCCACCAAATGCTTTCTTTCTAGATTTTTCGGATCTGTCTTTTACATCCTTAGAGCCTTTTGTAGCTACAAATGTTTGCTCTTTTTCTTGCTTTGTTGTTGAAACCATTTTTAATATTTCCTCACTACCTAATGGGTTGCCTTTATCATCTAACCATTCTTTTCCTGAAGCTGTTTTAGGTTTACCCTTTTTAGCAGTAGTTGGTGTTGTATTTGTAGTAGTTGGGGTAGTTGGTGTTGTATTTGTAGTAGCTGTATCAGTTGCACTCTTTTTGTTTTTTGCAGTGAGTTTTCTTTTACTTCCTGGATGTTTTTGTAAATATGCCCTTTGCTGTTCCGGTGACTGATCTTCCCAAGCAGTCTCTTCGAGATTACTTACTAATTCCTTAATAAATTTATATGAATAATTTTGTTCATATAAAACCTCCATAAGCGAGGTTAGATGATTATCATTTAATACGTCAGGCATTCCATTGCCTACGCGCCAAGACCATTCTCTTAATATTTTATCTGCACTGAACTTCATATTATATAAATAGAAAATTTGGGGTGGAAACACTACTGCAATACATTATAATTATCTCCTGCCTTTGTTTTGATAGGAAATTGCAATGCATCTTCTACATCACGTAAAAACATATCACCATCATTTGGGTTAAAGTCAAATGTAAAAGAATCATAAGTATATAAAATAAGTTTTGATTTATATCTGTCCATAACACTATTTAATTTATCTAAAATTTTACTGTTATATTCCGTTTCCAATGATTGTAGAAAATAATTCAACAACTTTGGTGGATTCATATCCACTAGATTAGAGGCATATAACTTTCTTTTATATAAATATGTAAAAATATATTTTTTAGCTTTATATTCCTTCCATAATTGTTTTGTAAAGATATCAATCTTATTAAAAAATTCTATACTAGTCATTTCTTTTGGAATACCTCCATATAAAATTTTGAATGATAAAGATTTAGATTCATTATATTCTTCACGGGTCAATTCATCTTTATCAAAATATTGCTTTCCTAAATAATTGTGAACTGATCCTTCTGGGAATTCATATCCGACAACTTTTGCCATTAGTCTTAAATGGTATGCATCAAAATCACATTCTACTATGCTACCATTTTTGAATCTACTAATATATTTTTCACGCGTTCCATCTTCTTTATTTAATGCAGCATAATTTGTTCCACCATATCTATTAGATGGTCTTCCCGTTGATGTGTATAAATTGTATTGTGTATGCTCATACCCTATAGAAGTGAATAGTCCAGAGCTCTCTATTTTATATAAATTATGTAAAATATTGTTATTATATATGTTATATGCTTCCCTTTCTATCTTGTCAAAATCATACTGTTTATACGCGATTTCCTTGAGTTTACGACACTTTTCCAGGTGCTTGTAGATTGGTATGAGCGTGCCAATCTTTGGAAAATTGTAGTATTTTCGTTCAATGAAATTATGAGCAATTGTGTTATTATTTGATAATTCTAATGGTATATTATTATGAAACCAGTTAGCTAAATTAAGATCTAATATTTTTTCACTATCAAATTTATTCCATTTTAATATATGCAACATTTCATTTTTATCTGGAGTTAGAATTTGAGTAAAATTTGATAACATTCTTTCTGCCTGTTCTAGATCGAATGATGTCAATGCTTCGGGATGGTTTATTGGTATAATAAATTCATATCCTTCTTCTTTATCTATACCTAAATATAAATAAAATAAGCATAAATCATTTGTTGCAGGATGTTTATATATATCTGAAAATATAGGGATGACGAAAGCAGTTGAAAACTTTTTCGACATATTAAATAACTTAACAACACTTTGTGGTGTTTCTACTATCATAACCTTTTAACCTTTATTTATATTTAATATACAAAAAATATTTTACTTTGACAACTAATCACCGCGATAAGATTGATCGTATTTCGAATACTCTACAAAATTACCAAGTAATGAATACATTTCAGATAATGTATTACTTGCTGATTTTACTGTTCGTTTATTTGTATTCTCAACTCCTGATTGTATAATCTTACCATTCGGGCCTAATACGTCTTCTTTTGGTCCTGAAATTTTCCATTTGATGTGAACCGCTTTATATAGAAATGGGTTAATACCTTCATCTTTGGATTCATATTTTTCATATTGTTCTTTATCTATTTCAATAATAGGTGCACCTATATCATTTCGCTTTCTAATAAAATATCTATGCATATACCCTCTTTGATAATCTTCTTCAATAGGTGTTGTAATAATATAATGTGGATCGGCAAACTTATAATCAGTTTTTAGAGATTTTTCATCTGCTAGTTGTAGATATGTTTTTATAGATTCATTGTCAAACTTAACAAGTTTCTTTAATGGTTTGCTAGATCCTTCATCAAATATACGACCAGTATAAGGTCCATTTACTGTGACATTATAATATCCTATATATGGAGCATAATCTAATAACATAAATTTGGTGCCATCAGTATATTGATTTTCTTTCTTAATATGTTTTGGAGTATATTTAGCCATTATGCAGTTTCTCCTCCTTCTCTAGGTGCAGAAAGAAGTTGTGTTAATAAATCCTTACAAGCATCTATTTTTTCTTGAGTAGCAGATTTATAAATTTTGGTTAATTGTTTAATTATTTTATCCTGCATTTCGTCTATTGTCAATCGTTCATCTTTTACAGTTGGTTCTTCCTTACCAGCTACATCATCTTCTCCCACTGTAATACCTTGGCTATCAAGTGACATTACCATTGCATTGGGATATACATATGATGCATCTCCAGGTTGATTTCCAATACCGAAAGTTCCTAGTCTTTCTTGTTTTGTAATATCATCTATTTTAAGACCATCTACTTCTAAATCGGTTAATTTATCTTTACCATCCGCTAATTTATTATATTGCAATTTTGTAAAATCATCATTCTGGGGCAAAAATCTCATTATACAATCAATTTTAGTTTCCCAATCATCTTTAGATATACTGTGCTTAACATCTTTTACAAAAAAGTATACCTGATTTTGATATCGCGTTGGTATATAATCAATCATAAATCCTTGACCGAATTGTATTCCTGATATTCCGGTTAAATCAAAATCACAATCTAAAGGTATCAATTTACTTGCCTGTAATTCATTTTTTTGTTCTGCTCCTCCTGTAAATCCTGTATTTGCCCCTAGAGCTAGCATTTGCTTCATAGCATTTGGTATTTTAGATTTGAATCCTAATTTACGTAAAATTCCAGTTTGTTTTCCAGCTGGTAATTCTGTTACATATACCTTATCATTAAGTGTAAAATTATCGTCAGCTACTGAACATACATTTGGAAAAGCTTCATCAACAACTAATCTAAAATTCCATGGATTTCCACATGCTTCATTTATACTACCTAATAATGAGTCCATCCATCCTTCTACTGTTTCTTCTTCCTGGCAAATGTTAACTGCCTCTTCAACATTAACAAATATATTTCCAAGAAATCCAGCTGACATTGGATCTTTAAGTGTCTTAGGATTGCCAAATACTTCTTCAGGTTCTGCTATACCTGCTTCATAGATAGCTTCATTGATTTTTTGCACTGCAAATAATTCCGCTTCGTCTACCTCACTTAATCCTTTAGGTCTATTAGAAGTTTTCACGGTCGGTGAATAATGTTTATCTCCTACTTGACCAGGAAGTAAACAAACTGATGGATCTGATGATAATAAAAATTTGTCGTTTCCTATCACTGCAGTGTATAGTGGTTCGGATCCTGTATTATTCATATCAGATCCAATTTTTATTGTCATTAAAGGTCCAGAAGCTTCTTTACCTTCATCCTCATCCCCAGAAGCTGCTCTTGTATGCTTGCTAGTAATTTTGTATAAAGGATTTATTACCTTATCAATTAAATCACCAAATTTAATAAAATTATATCTAGCTTTTGCTGTTTTTGCTAAATCATCATCTTCGGTTGGTTTGAATTTACTAGATGTACCAAATTTATAAGAATATACCTTGAGATCAACGTCTGGGATTCCTACTTTATCTTTGAATTTTATATTTTTAGTTTCTATACCGCTTGAAGTTGAATCTTTAATTTGCGTTCCTAATCTTATCAATGCAGACGATAATCTACTTTCTTTTGGCTTATCATCCTCTTCTTCGTTTGATCCTTGCTGGCTTACTGGTGCTGCTAAAGGCATGTTCAAACATGAGTCTCCCATTGCTGTAACCTCTGTTTTGCAATCAAATGACATATCATCCCGTAAGCTCCATGAAAAGTTAACAGTATATCCAAATATTGCATCATAGCAACCTCCAGATTGTTTTCTTCGTTCGTTAATTTGTTTTTGTACTTCAGTAGGATTTTGTAATATTTCATCTTCTAATGGCATTAAATTTAATGGCTCATTATGATTTACAGACCATCCCCATTCAACTAATACTCTTACGCCTGGTGTCATATAAAATGTTTCAAATCTTTCCAAATCATCTAAATGATAACAAACCCATGAAATTGATGCTTTTTTTAATGCGCCCCTTGATCCTTTATAATTTACAGTTACACTCTTTATACCAGGCATAGCTTTAAGGCCTCTTGTTAGTCCTTGGGTTCTTACATCTGCTGCAGCTGGATCTTCTGATTCATTAAATTTATATATTCCGCTATACATTTCATCAAATCCTTGTCGAACTCCAAACGTGTCAGTATCCTTTCCTTTTGCATGCCCAGAAAATAATATATGTTCAAATCTTGTACTATTTGAAAATTCCCCATTCCATAATTCTTCCTTTTTTTCTCCCTCTTTAGTAGGACCTGCTTCATCAGGTAAAGGAACTGCATTTGATACTACTCTTATATAAGGTGTTTTTTGATGGTGCCAATATGTATCAACTGGATCTACATTTGGTATATGTTTTGAAAGTCCTTTTATACGTCGTAATAATTCTTCACGAACATAAGGTTGTGGTGCACTATTAAATAAAGCCATAACTATTTACTCCGGTTGTATATTATTTATTGTATCTAATTTAGTAAGAATCGAAGATATATCTTTTGGAATTACAATTTGAGTCCCCGGTTCTATAAAAAAACTATCTCCTGGCAAATCGTTTGCAGATGCAATAACCCACCATAAATTTCTATCTTTATAAAATCTATTAGCCAAATTATCTAATCTATCAGTAGATGATGCAATAATAATATTATCCGTTGTTTTAGTTATAACCTTAGGTATTATTGTTGTCGTCTTAACTTTTTTATTAAAACGTGGATCTACTGGATCTATATTAGTAGCTCTTTTTTTCTTATTATATGAATATCTTCCCATTATCCTATCCCCACTCTAATTTAGCCATTTCTTCAAAGAATGTTTTATGTCCTGCGTCTATATCTTCCTCATTTCCTGGACCAATATGTCGTCCTACTAAATCACCAAATGCTGTAGTTTTTGGTCCTGATCCTATAGGTGTAAATCCAAGTGCTAAATTAAGAAATTTTGGTAATTGAGCAACGTCTTCCATTCCTTCAACATTTATTTCCCATGGTGTTGTGTCATCGACTGTTATTGATATACTATTAAAAAATCCTGGGCATCTAAATAAATAATCACCTATAGTTAATTTTATAACTGGACCTATCATTGTATCGGGTGTCGCTGAAGTATCAGTTTCTGCATAATGTGGATAAGTTAGACCAAATAAATAATTTAACTTTTTATACATATTTAATAATTCTCCTCTTGCCATTGCAACTACCATTAAATTAAAACTAATAGCTCGTTCAACTCCTCCATAATGATAAACTTTATCAGGTCTACCAATATATGTTTGGTCCGACCATTTTGGAGTATGTGAATCAGAAAGGCCGGTCATATATGATCTAAATCGTAATTGCTTTTCTGCAAATATATCCTCAACTACAATTTTAATCATGTCACGATGATTACCTTGTTCATCGATTGCTGTTGCTTTTCCTTCATCTCCATTTAATTTCCACATATAATCATCCATGTGAAGACTTTTTCTATAATCAGCTCGATCTCTATCATCTTTATAATCTTGATATCCAAATCTTGCAGTTAAATTATTTTTTTCATAATCAGAAGCTTTACCATCTCCAGTACCCTTAAATTTAGAACCTTTCTTTTCTAAATCTTTACGGAAATCATTATGACTAGTACCACCATCAGCCATCTTTTTAGCGTTATCGGCCGTGATTCCATATGAGCTTACTAAATATTTTGCAATTTGCGGCCCTGCAAATTTACCTTCTGTATTTTCGTATTCTATGCCTTTACCATCTTCATGGTTTGTTTGATTTATATATCGTCTGATAGTTGTTCCACCAATACCATATAATGATTTTGGTCCACCTAAGACATCGTCAGATAATCTATCAATTTTTTGTCCCTTTATTCCTAAAAGATTACCTAATCCTAAAAATCCACCAGCTCCTAGATCTGATGTGCTTAACATTAAATCATCTTTAAGTGCAATTAAAGTATTACCTGCACCCTTACCTTTAGATACGGCTGATCCTGCTGGAGTAGATTTATCGTATGATGTATTTAATTTATTATGTTCATCTACTGCTGCTTCATATTGTGAGTTCCCTTCTCCAATACCTAATGGTATTAAACCATGACGCGTAAACCTTATACCAAAGTGGCCTGTGGCTATTGTTGCTAACATATTTATCGGTAAAAATACTCTAGTTCTTCTTCCTAAGAAAGTCATATCAGTTTCAACTCTAGGATTAGAAGCTTGAAGACCAACTTGTTTTAAGAACCATAAAATACCTTTAATTGGATTATCAATTAACGATTTTCCAACACGAACAACATCTAATAATCCTCTATTAGTTAGTGTTACAAATCCACCTCTAAAAGCTCCTTCATCAAATGTCGAACCACCTAACCCCCAATGTTGTCCTATATCTCTTGTAATATATGGTTCTGTCGATTCTTTAAGACCTTGTGGGTCATCACCTGTTCCTCCAAACCATAAATCATGGCCATATATTAACGATTTATTATAATCATAATCTCCTATACGATCTTTTAATTCTTTTCGTGCAAATCCTTGAATTTGCGATGCAACTTCCCCATCTTTATATGATAATTTTTGTACAAACCAATTTGGATTTCCTTCTACAGGACTAAATTGTGCTTTTTGTTCGCCGAAGAATGGTATGCGCGGAGTTCCAGTTGGGCCATCAGATGGTCCTGTTGTTGGTGGTATAATCATTTCCATTCCAGCTAATATATCATCCCGCATTGTTGCTTCAGCTAAAAAACTTCCTGGGTGTTTATCATTGATAGTAACATCAGTTGTAAAATTAGTAATTAAATCACCATATTTATTACCTTCCAACCCATTAAAATTAGGTCTACCTGGATCTGTTGGAACAATACCTTGAATACTTGCTGGATCCGAATTATATAAATTGAAAGAAGGACCGAATCCTGAATTGATCACTATTGTTGGATTTATAGGAACCTGTGCTTCTATATGTGATGCAAATATTCCGACAGCATCTCTAAATAATCCGTTATACATTAACCTTCCATCTTGAACTGTATCTGGATATGTATAAGTCATACTGCCTGGAGATCCATCTATTCCTAAAAATTGTGAGTCCGTTTGGTTTAAGGTAAATCCTGTAGAACCATATGTATTGTCATCAAAATAATTAACAGGTGTTCCTATCGTTCCTAATCCCAATCCAGCTGCATCAGGATAAGCAAATTCTTGTCCATCTACTCCACCAAATTTACTTAATTGTCCTGGTTCAAATTTCGTATCAAATTGTCCTATACGAGCATTAGATATAGTTTGCAATCCTGAATCGGTATCTATATCACTCGACTCATGTCTTCCATCTGGTATTGTTGGGCCATCATCAATAGTACTTGATTCATGTCTACCAGTCGGTGTTGTAGGACTATCATCAATAGTGCTTGATTCATGTCTACCATCTGGAGCTGTTGGAGTATTAGGTCCTTTTCCTAATGCATGTTCCAAAAATTCTGGTCCTGCAGTTTGTTCTATAGGGCTAGTTTCATGTCTTCCTGTTGGAGATGTTGGTATACCAGGTCCTTTTCCTAATGCATGTTCTAAAAACTCAGGGCCTGAAGTTTGATCTATAGGACTTGTTTCATGTCTTCCATCTGCTGTTGTAGGACTAGTGTTAATATCACTAGATTCATGTCTACCTGATAACTCTGAATTTATAGGAGCAGTAACACTAGATTCGTTATTTGTTCCTAATTTAGAATCTAATGGTGCTGTATTACTAGATTCATTATTTGCTCCTAAAGTTGAATTTATAGGTGCTGTATTACTAGATTCATGTCTTCCTATCAATGTAGAATTTATAGGTGCTGTGTTACTAGATTCATTATTTGCACCTAAAGTTGAATTTATAGGTGCTGTATTACTAGATTGATGTCTTCCTGCTTGTGGTGTTAAGTTTGTTCCAGCTGGTGTCGATGCATCATGTCTTCCTGCTTGTGGTGTTAAGTTTGTTGCTGGTATATCTGATTTTAGATTAGGATTAAAATTACTTACATCCAATGGAGCAATATCTGATTTTAGATTAGGATTGAAATTACTTACATCTAATGGAGCAATATCTGATTTTAGATTAGGATTGAAATTACTTACATCTAATGGGGCTATATTACTTGAATTATGTCTTCCAGTAGGAAAGGTTATAGATGTAGCTGGTATATCACTTGAATTATGTCTTCCTGTTGGAAAGGATATAATCATAGGTGTTATTCCACTCGAATTATGTCTCCCTGAAGGGAAACTAATTTTCATCGGTTCTGGTAGTATTCTTTTTGCCATATTATGCCTTATTTGTTGCCAGTGCTATTGCTTTACCTACTTCTGCACCATCCATTTCTATTACTCTACCTTGAGAAACTAATACAAGTAATTCTTTTAAGAGCATGTTTTGCTCTTCTATCATTTTGTTTAATTTATCCTTTGATTCTTTAGTTTCTTGCTTTTCATTTTCATCAGGTTGAAAAATTCCCTTAACCTTATCTTTAGCACTTGTAAAGAAACTAAATAAATCATTTTTGCCTTCTTTCATTATTGATGTTACAGTTCCTACAGGGTCTTTCAGAAGATTCTGTGCACCTGTTTGTACTTTTACTGTAATATCCTTCACTCCGCTTTGGAGTGTTTCTAATATACCTGTAATACCTAGATCAGTTCCAGCTAACACAGTATCCTTATTATTTAATGCTATTGATCCTTCAGGTCCTGTTAATGTTCTATTACCATATCCAGGCATAAGTTTTTTTATTAAATCACTCATTTCCATTGCAGGTGAGAAAACGTCATCTCCTGGTGCCCAACCTGTTCCATCCCATCCCATATGTCTCGCTGAAATTGGAGGCCAGTTTGTAATACCTTCCCATTTTACTTTGAAGTTAAATGGATATATAAACAAGGCTTTCATCATCTTCCATATTGTTGCAATCTTGTCTCCTAATGCCTTGAACGGAGCTGAAATAAAGTTCCATATTGTTGTTCCCCATCCACTTATAGTATCACCAAATTTCATAAATTGTGTTTTGAAAAATGTTCCTATTGATCCAATCCATTCTCCTATTTTAGATGGGAAATTCTTAATACCATCCCATAATTTTTCCCAAAAACTTTTATTAGCGTATTCTAGTTCTTCCTGCTTCTCTTTTTCATATGCAAGAACCTCTTCCTTAAATGCATCAGACTCTTGATATGCTTTCAAGGCAGCTGCTTTTTGTTTGTCGTTCATGGTTTTATCTTCCATCAATTCACGCTTCTTTCGTTCTAAAAGTGAATTTTGGAAATTTTGAGACATTTCAGCAACTTGAGCTTTAATCTCAAGATCTGCTTGCATTGCAGTTACAGAATCAGTCATGAAATCACCAAATCCATCTAATGCATCACCTGCATAAAAAGTTGTATCTCCGAAGCCTGCCATGGCTTCATTCATCATTCGTTCTTGTTCTGCAGCGTCTGTGACACCAGTTTTTTCAAATAATAAAGCAAAGTATTCATCTTTTGCCGCTTTATTATCTGCAAAGAAATCCTCCATGGTTGCTTTTCCACCTGCTGCTTTCGCATAAGCTTCCATTTCTCGTTCTATTAGATCAGCACTACCTCCAAGAGCTCCAATCATCGCTTCTTCATCATCACCCCACATACTTCTATTTGCGGCTATCCCTTCCTGAAGAAATGCATCAACTTGTGCAGCTTGAGTCATTTTTTCTGTTGCGTTTTTGGCTTCACCAAAAGTTTCGCTTAATTCTTCAGTCATCGATTCTAGAGCTGCATAATCTGCATTTATTTTATTTATTGCTTCTTCATTGCCTTGATTTGCAGCTAACATATTTGTTAATTGTCGTTGACTTTTAGCTCGTTCTATATTTAATTCATCAGCTGAAGCTGCATTTAGACGTCTAGCTGCATCGACATCATTTTCAAATATTGTTAATTTACCGGCCATTACACCAGCACCGTATCCAATTAAAGCTCCTATACCTGCACCTAGTAATGTTCCAACAACTGGTATTACTGATCCTATTGCGGCACCAGCTACAGCTCCTGTTGCTGCTCCAGCTGCTCCTAAACTTGCTGATTTTTTCTTTTTACCTGATACTTCCGTTCCCGCTTCATTCAATCCTTTCCCAGCCATATAAGCTGTTCCTAATAACATTGCTCCACCCGCCATTACACCTGCGCCTCCAAGAGCTGTTCCACCTAATGAAGCTGTTTTTCCTCCTGCAAGCATTGAACCCATTTGTCCAATACGACTTCCTTTAGCCATTCTGCTTATTGCTTTTCCACCACCTTTCATTCCACCTTTTGAGAAAGCTTTGAATAATCGTGCAAATCCTTGTGGCTTACCGCCTTTTCCTCCTTTGCCGCCCATCATATCACCAAACGCGCCACCGCTTTGGTCAGTTACTACCATTGGGTTCGATCTAGTTCCCCTTTCTCCAAATCCAAAAAGGCCTTTGGCTCCTGAAAATAAACTGGTTATTTTACTTGGTAATAATCCTTTAAGAAATGGTCCAAATAAACCTATTACTTTTTTTCCGGCCCAGCCTACCATTAAGGTATTTACAATACCCTTCACCATGTCTCCACCACCGGCCATTTTTAGAAGATTTTGTATTTGTTTCCCAAGCCATGAATCTTTGAACCAATTAACCACACCTTTTGCAAAATCCCATATAGTTGTAATAATGGATTTAACAGTTTGTAAGAAATGTGTTAATCCTGTTTCAAATGCATCTGAATTGATAAATGCCATGAAATCTTTTTCAAGGTTTGCTAGATCTGTTCCAAAAACTTTTAAGAATATATTACCTATTCTCATTGCGATTTTTTCCATTACAGACATTCCTTGATGTAACTGATTCATTACTTTAACTTGTTGATCTAATAATTTGGCTTCTTTATTCTTTCTTTTCTCCGCTTCTTTTTCTTGGCCTTCTTTCATCTTATTACCTTTCAGCATTTTTTCTAGCTCGCCAACTTCTAAACCTGCTGCTTTTGCTACCGCATTTTTTTGGTAAGTATTCATTTTATTGTATTCTTCAATACCACCCATTTGTTTAAGGACTTCCTGAGTAGCACCCAATGCATCATCATTCATTGCCATTTCCCTGGCCTTTGAAAGATTTATATTTTTACCCGTTATCAATTGAGCTTCCATTTCGGCTTCAATTGAACTTTCAAAATCTAATAATCCTTTTGCGACTTTGGCCATATCATCCATCTCTATGCCCATTCGCCTTGCTTCAATTGCAGCTTTTTTTACTTGTTCAGCAGTACCTCCAAAGTACGATCTAGTTTCTGCAGATGCGCTTGCTATATCTTGGAATACAGCCGCAGGATTTAATCCATACATATCAGACATAGCATATGTTGATTCAATCTGAGATATTGCAGCTTCTTCTGAGAATCCTGACATGAGCATCATATTGTCCATGACCTTAGCAGATTCTTCTGCACTTAATCCTATACCTAATCTTAGTTTGGCCGCTGTATCTACCAATTTACCTGATACATTATATACACTACCAAATTGATCTGATAATGCTGCTGTAAGTTCGGCTGCACCTTCTAATGATGATGCAAATCCTTCTCCTGATTGTTGGAATCTACTTTGTAATTCTTTTGCGTATGCTAGATTTTTTTCTTGATAAACTCCTTGGCCACCCAGTGCTTTATTTACCCTATCCATTTCCTCACGAAGTTGTAATCCTTCTTGACGCATTTGTTCATATCGTCTTAATCCGACAGCTAATAACCCCGTAAGTAACGTTAATGGATTCATTACAATATTTTTAAGTGTAGAGAATATTTGGCCAGCTGCTCCAGTCTGCTGTTCCATTGCATTTAATATTTCTTTTGTTGTTTTAAGCCTTCGGTCTTCCATCTGCTGTGCATCAGATGCTGCTTTTAATCCTTGTTGGGCCAGTTGGAGCTTTTCTACATCTTGCTGATTACCCCTCATCTTTGCAAGCGCAATTTCATTTTCTATGTTTCTAAGTTCTTGTGCAAATGGAACAATTGCTGATTCAAATCCTAATGCTTGTCTTAACGCGTCTCTATTCTGTTCTGCAGTTGACGCTACATCTTGTTGAATTCTTTGAACTCTATCTGTAGTATCAAGGACTCCTTCTAATTGCGTTCTTCTCTCTTGGGTCATTTCCCCCATCATTTCTTCCTGGATTTGAAGTTTTTGAGAATGCATAGCGGTAATTTGTAACTTTTTTGCCATATCAGCATATACCTTAGGTCTTCCAGATTCAGACTTATAAAATTCTACTTCTGCTTCACGTATAGATTTACGTAGATTTTTTTCACTACCTAATGTTATGATTTGATCGCCTTGGAGTTTTGATGATCTTTCGATGAGCTCGTTAGCAATAGCTTGTTGTGCAGCTGCTTTTTCTTCTAGTTCTAAAAGTTCTCTTTTTAGTGCCCCTGCTTTACGACGATCTTTATTTTCGGTTTGTGCGGTTCTTGCTGCTTCTAATTGAGTCTGCAGCATCTCATCTTGCGACGCGGCATTTTTAGCCAGTTGCTTTCCACGCTCTGCATATATCTGATTGAGCTGTTCTTCGCTTCGTATGAATTCTTTTGGATCTAACTGTCTAGCCATTAACCATTACTCCAATTATTTTTGTGGTTTATTGCCTGCTATATACCAATCATATATTGATGCCCACCTATCGTAATGTTTACGGAATACTGGGTCGCGGTCACTTCGTTGTTGGACTTTCTTAGCTAGTTCTTTTGAAGATTTTTCAAATTCCCTTGTATATTTTTGAAGTTTTTTATCAGAGGCCAGGGCTTGATAAAATTTACCTCTCATGTGTATAGTTTTGAGTAACCCCCACATTTTCCCAAGGATTCCTTCATTCATTTTTGGTGTTCTTGCCATAGTATAATTCCCCTATAAATATAATGTATAGTATAGATATAAATATGTGGAAACTACAAATTACTGCGGTTTATTTATACCAGGTCCTCTATGCAATTTTGGTTTTTCAGATGTCGATTCACCTTTATTAGCTTTATTTTGGCGATCTATTGCATCCTTTACTTCATTCAAATAGAATTTACGTAAATATAAAGGCATATCATATACATCAGCATGGGTGAATCCCTTGCCGTAATAAGTAAGTGTAAAAATCTCTTGATGTATAAGAGGTTTATGACTTGGTTGAAGGCCAAAAAAACCCGGTGTCGATCGGAAGATCGACTACCTCATCATGTGCACAGTGTTCACATTCAAATCTAAATTTCATTGCGACATCTGGTCCAAAAGTTTGAATTGCTTTTCTTAATTCTAATGAATCTCTGGCTAGTAAATCTTTTTCAATAAATTCTCTAATAGCCTGGTTATCTCGATTTCCATCTATTGCAATAACTTGGTGTTTTAATCTAGTTGTAAGTTCTTGACCGGGTGCATTCTTTGAGGTAAATTTAGCTAATCCCTTTAATTCACCATCTAATTGCTTATCTTTACGACCAGTCATAAGTTGGAATGTAATTACCTTTTTAGATACTGGTAAAGTAACTTCAAATTCATTTTTACCTTTTTCAAATTTTGAAAAATCAACTTCTTTATTTGGTAATTGCGATAAATCAATCAGTAATTCATTATTTTCACCACAATCAGGGCATTTCATTCCTACTTCATAATCTTTACCATATCCTAAGATTCTAGCTGCGATCATGATAGCATTTTTATCACCTGTAAGGATATCTTGATAGTTACATGGTGTAACAATTAGTGATTTTAATAATTTATCTAGAACAACACCTTTTTTAATAAGATTTGCAGAAGTAAGGATATCTTCATCCCTCGCTGTCATATATCTCATTTCAATTTGACCAGAAGCTAAAGCATGGTCCTTTTGGTAGAACCATCCTTCGCTTGGTAAGTCAATTATTTCTGTTGGGTATTTTGTGTTAATCTGAGGTTTTGCCTCAGATGCTGTGTTTTCTTCTGTAGACTGATTTGTTTCGTCCGCCATAACTTGTTCTCCTATATGTTTAATAACTTTTTAATTTAACTGTTGCTTAATACTGTAAGATTGCATAATCGTATTTAAGGGTAAGTCCCATAGTTACGAATGCTTCTCCAGATCCCCAATCCATATCACCTGCTGTTGTTGATAAGATGAATGCACCTTTTAATGTCCATTCTTCAACCTTATCACCTACAGGTCCTAATACATTGATTGTAATATCTTTCTTATAGAAATCAGCATATCCGTCTCGACCAGTAACAGATTCGTGTGATAATCTAACCCATTCCATTACAGCTTGTGCTGCTGATGGAACTACTGGATCATACAATTCTATTGATACATCTTGCCAGTCACCTTTTCCTTTAAGTTTTCTTTTGACGTTGATGTGTTCTAGAACTACTTCACCGAATGTTATTGATGGTCTTGAAGTTTTCTTAATTAAATATGCAGGGATACCATCTATATACATGATAAACCTGTTTTGCATTTTTGGTTCAAATGCGGTAAACATTGCTTCTGTTGGGTCGATTAGTTGTGCCATTTGTTCTCCTCGTTTATTCTGTTTCTACATATATTAATATGTATCTTTATAAAAAGTATCCTCTTTTTTTAATTATTATTCAGGGAATACCGCTCCTGTTGGTAAAATATTAAAGTCTAATATAATAAATTCTGCTGCTTTAGCTGGTTGTAAG
>PVBE012730141.1_pt1 | contig 18290 bp, 10 predicted proteins | sample 1631181 | NCBI WGS metagenome assembly PVBE01 (sample SAMN08397723, study PRJNA350692) | Marine metagenome, whole genome shotgun sequencing project. | isolation source: water | place: Pacific Ocean | collected 2012-04
CCCCCCCCTGTCCCCCCCCCGGCTCCCTCGACTGCTCCCCCCCTCGCGAGCGGCCTCCGGCCCCCCGCTCACCCGGTCACGAGGCCCGCCGCTGACACACGCGGGTTCCCCTGGGGCTGGCTCCTGGTCCTGCCCCTGTTCTTCGTTGGCCCCGGCCTGCTCCCCGGTCAACGGTTTTTGCCCCAGCATCCGGCCAGCTTCGCGCCGCTCTCCATAGAGGATCCCGTCCTGGCGGAGACCGCCGCCCGGGGCGCCAACATCCTGGCCTCGGACCGCCTCTCCCCCATCCTCACGGACTGGCTGGCCGCCCGCAAGAGCGCCCGGGCCGGCGTGGCTCCCCTCTGGGATCCCGCCGCTGGACTCGGCGCCCCCCTGGCCGCGGGCTCCGTGGCCGGCCTCCTCTATCCGCCCAACCTGATCAACCTGGTTCTGCCGCCGGAGTTCGCCGGGGCCTGGGCCGCCATGCTGGCCCTCTTCCTGGCGGGCCTCGGCATGGCCCTCTTCCTCGGGCGCGTGGGACTGGGCGGAGGCCCGGCTCTGGTGGGCGCCATTGCCATCCAGGCCGGGGCCTTCGCTATCGCCAACCTGCACTACGGCGTCAAGGTGGACGCCGCCCTCTACCTCCCTTGGAGCCTGTGGGCCGCCGAGGGCCTGGCCCGCCGCCGCCCGGGGGCCGGAGCGCTGCTCTTCCTCTTCACCGCCCTCTCCTTCCTGGCCGGCTTTCCCCCCATTGCCCTCTTCGCAGCCAGCGCCGTCCTGCTCCACGCCGGCGGACAGGCCCTGGCCGGAGCACGCTGGCGGGCGGCCTTTCGCCGAACAGGCGCGTCCCCGGCGCGCCCCCCGCTGGCCGCCACGCGCGCCGATAGCGGCTGGGGAGCTCCCGCCCTCGTCCGAGTCTGCGCCTGGCTGTTCCTCGGCCTGGCCGGGGCCGCCGTCCAGTTGATCCCCACCGCCGAACTCAGCTTGCTGTCCACCCGCCAGGGCCGCACCCCCGCCGATCTCCAGGCCGAGAGCCTACCCCCGGCCACCCTCGCCGGCCTGCCCGTCGCCAACCTCTTCGGCTCACCACAACTCGCCGTTCCGCCAGCCGTTCTGCCCGCCGTCTTGCCCGCCGTCTTCCCCCCCCCCCAGCCCCCCCAAAGGGGGGGAGCGCCAACCCAACTCCCCACCATCGACCCAGTAGTAGTCTGGGCCACACCCCCGGGCCGCATAGAAAGCGCCCGCCGGGCCAACCCCATCGAGTGGAACCTCTACACCGGCCCCATCATCCTGATCCTGGCCCTGGCCGGGCTCCTGGCAGGGCCACGCCGGGCAGCCCCCGCCCTGCTGCTGCTACTCGCCTCCATCGGCTTCGCCCAGGGCTGGCCGGGCCTGCGCCTCTTCTACCACCTGCCGGGCTTCAACGCCGGCGCCCCGGCCCGCGCCCTCTCCGTGGCCTGGGTGGCCTGGCCCTGGTTGGCGGCCCTCGGAGCCCAAGCCCTGAGCGTCACCCATGGGCGCGCCCTGAAGGGCGCCCTGGCCCTGGCCGTGGCACTCCTCGTGGCAGGCCTGGCGCTGGGCCAGCGGATCGACAAGGCAGCCAACGCCGGCGCAGTCGGCACAGCCAGCACCGCGATTGCCGCGAACACAGCCGGCACAGGGAGCGCCGATAGCCCGGGGGGCCTCTTCAACGCTGCTTGGGTTTCAGCCACGGCCATCACCCACGGAACAAGTGCCGCGGAGGTACAGGCCGTCACCGCCCTGCCGGACTCCGCCCCGGCCATCACGGCGCGCCTGGCAGACTCCGCCCAACGCCTGACGCTCCTCTCCGCCGGCGGTGTCCTGGCCTGCGCCCTCGGCCTGCTGCTGGCCCTGCGCACCCGACGCCGCCTCCTGCCCTGCGTGCCCTGGCTGCTGCTACTCGGCACGGACGGCCTCCTGAGTGCCCGAGAACACCTGGCCCCGCGCCCCCTGGGCGGGCCGGTCTTCCCGGACTCGGGGCTGATGGCCGCCATCGAAAGCACCGCCGCCGGAGGCCGTGTCCTGCGCCTGGACGAGAGCGCGAGCGGCATCGGTGACGTGCTGGAGCTCGCCCGGCCCAACCTGGCCACGGCCTGGGGAGCCAAGGAGCTGCTGCCCTACGCGGTGTTCCCCAACCGACGCCTGGTGGAGGTCATGACCGCCATCGATCCGCGCTCCGCCTACCGCGGAGGCGCCAGCCGCATTTCCACGCCAACGGTTATCGCCCATCCGGCCCTGGACCTCTTCCACGTGACCTGCCTCCTGAGCACGCGGGCCCTGGAGCACCCTCGCCTGAAGTTGGTCCTGGCCCGGGAGCGCTTCTTCATCTACCGACGCCTGCCCCCGGCGGATCTGGATTCTCTCGAAAGCGCCTGGCTGGTGCCCCGGGCCCAGGGCGCCGCCAGCGCCGTGGCCCTCGGCTTGGTCACCTCCGGACAGCTGAGCCAACTCGCGGACTACTGCGTGGTGCCGCCCCAGGCGACAGCCCGGGCGACGGCCCGGGCGGAGTTGCCCGCGGAGACGCCCGCGGAGTCATCGGCAGCGTCACAGGTGGAGTCATCGGTGGAGTCACCCGCGAAGCCACCGGCAAGAGCCCCGGCGCAACCCGGCACGCCGCCGCCCCCGTCCAGCGAAACACCCTGGCGCGCGGGTGGGCTGGAGTTCGAGCGCCCGGCGCCGGACCGCATGGACTTCAAGCTCAGCGCGGGTGACGGCGGCTGGCTGGTCGTATCAGAAGCCTGGTACCCGGGTTGGAAGGCGACGGTCAACGGCGAGGATGTGGCGGTCTCGCCGGCCAACCACGCCCTGATGGCCCTGCCGGTGCCCTCCGGGGAAGCCGTCGTACGCCTCTTCTACGAACCGACCTCCGTGCGCGTGGGTGCGCTCTTGAGTGCCCTCGCCACGCTCTTCGCCCTGGGCCATCTAGTGCACCGCCGTCGCCGCCGGCCAGCCGCCCCCCGCCCCTGATCCCGTGCACCTCCAGGTCCTTTCCAGCGGTAGCGGCGGCAACTCGATCCTGCTGCGCGCAGACGACACGCGCGTGCTGGTGGACGCGGGCCTCACGGCCCGGGCCATGACGAGCAGGTTGGTCGTGGCCGGCGTCCCCCACCGGGGCCTTCAGCACATCCTCGTCACCCACGCCCACCTGGACCACGCGCGTAGTTCTGGCATCCTGGCGAAACGCCACCAGGCACTGCTGCACTGCCCCGAGGCCATGATGCGCAATCGCAGCGCGGCGCGCTCGCCACGCCTGGCTGCCCTGCGACCGGGTGTGCCCGTCCCGCTCCCCGGCCCCGGCTCGAAAACGGAGGACGGTGCGGCCGAGTGTCCGGCCGCTGCTCAGCCTCTCGCGCCCGGCGCCCCCGCTCCCCTGACCGCCACCGCTGTCCCCATACCCCACGATTGCGATCCCACCGTGGCCTACGCCTGCGACCACGGCGGACGGCGAGCGGTCATCCTGACGGACATGGGCGAGCCGCGGGAGGCCCAGGCGCGGCGCCTGAGCGGCGCCCATGTGTTGGTCCTGGAGTTCAACCACGACGAGCGCATGCTGGCCGAGGGCCCCTACCCACCGCTCCTGCGCCGGCGCGTGGCCGGTGTCGGCGGTCACCTCTCCAACGCCCAGGGAGCCCAGATGCTCAAGTACCTGGCCGGCCCACAGTTGCACACGCTGGTACTCGCCCACCTCTCCGAAAAGAACAACCTTCCGGAGCTGGCCCTGGCCGCCGCCCGCCGGGCTCTGGATGAGCTGGGCCTGGCCCGGGTGGAGGTGCTGGTCGCCAGCCAGCATGAGATCGGCCCCAACCTGCGCGTCTGACACGGGCGAGCCTCCCCTTCATCCCAACCAATCCAATGCACGAGGAAACCGACGACATCATCGAGCTCATGACGAGCCATCGCACCATTCGCCGCTTCAGCCCCGCGCCGGTTCCCGAAGCAGTCATCAAGCGGGCCGTGGCCGCCGCCCAATGTGCCGCCACTTCCCATGCGATCCAGGCCTACGCCCTGATTCAGGTCACCGCGCCCGGGGAACGCCAGCGCCTGGCGGAGCTCTGTGGCAACCAGGCCCAGGTACACGAGGCCGGGGCCTTCTTCGTCCTGTGCGTGGACCAGCGCCGCCACGCCCTGGTCAACGAACGCGCCGGCCTGCCCCTGGCCACGAACCTCGAGTCCTTCCTGGTGGGCGTCATCGACGCCTCCCTCTTCGCCCAGAACCTGATCCTGGCCTGCGAGGACGCCGGGCTCGGCACCTGCTGCATCGGGGGTCTGCGCAGCGACCTTTCGGCCGTGGACGAGCTGCTCGAGCTGCCCTCCGGCCTCTTCCCCATCTTCGGCCTGTGCGTGGGTACGCCGGCGGACAGCTCATCCACGCGCCCGCGCCTGCCCCTGGCCGGCGTTCTCTTCCAGGACCGCTACGGCAGCGACGCAGAGGTGCTGGCGGCCATAGACGCACACGATCGGGAAGCTGCCGCCTGGTACGCCCGCCGCGGAGCCCCGGGACGCAACTGGAGCGCTTCGATCACGCGCCTTTTGTCCCAGGCCACGCGCACCGAGTTGGCCGAATACTACAGCCGCAAGGGCGCCAACTTCGCCTGAGCAGTGCGGGAGGGCTGCGCCTACGGGCAGAATCTGATGGCCAGGCCATCGGACAGGTTGAAGAAGGCGCCGCCGGCCACGGGATCGCGATACCAGTACTGGAAGTTCCAGGTGGAATAGGCGCTCAGCTGGCCCGCCGGTTGGGGCGGACTGGCGTAGTCCACGGCGTAACTGGCAGTGCCCGTTGAGGTGGAAACAGGCGGGAAGCGGAATAGCTGGCCACCCACGCAGCGCACACCATTGCCAAAGGGCATGTTGATCTGGTTTGCACCGTAGAAGAAGATCCCGAACTGATTGATCGGACAGCCGCTGGCCTGCAGGGTCAGATCGTTGGCTGCCATGCCGAGGGTTCCAGAGAAGTCCATCATGGCCCCCGCACCGACGGAGTTGGGCGTCGTCGTGCAGAACGAAATGGCCTCGCAGTTGAGGGGCACGCAGGGCCCCACATCCACACTCAAGGAGTTCGCCGCCGGATCGGAAAAGACCTCGCCGGTCAGGCATGAAACGGAACCGCTGGCACAGGCGCTGCCCTCGCAGTGGAAGCTGAGATCCACCAACGCGCGCTCGGGGCCGGCCGGGATAGAGGTGCCCAGCCCATAGGCCAGGACGCGTCCGTTGGCCGGATTCCAGTGGATGGAAAAGCTCGCCGCACCGGCGGCACCGCAGCAGACGCCATCGAGGGTCATCTCTGAGATGTCGAACTGAAAGCCCGCCACGGGTACGGTATTGGAGAAGAGGATCTGAGCCGTGCCCGCCGCCCTGTCCAGGTTGCCGATGGAAAGGGTGACATCCTGGGCAGCCGCCGGAGAGAGGTTGCCGGCCACGGCGAGCAGGCTCGCGAGGAAGGTGTACTTGGGGTTCATGGTGTGCTCCTGATCAGGAAAGGCAGTTGGTACCGCCTCTCCAGACGATTCTACCCCCACCACGGTTCCGTGGGGTTTATAAAGTGGGGCGTTGCGCCCTCAGCCAAACAGCGACCAGCGCAGGATGGCCCAGATGGCGATCAGGCCGTCCTTGGCCCCGATCTTCTTGCCTTCCGAGTAGTCGCGGCCGGCGTAGGAGATGGGCACCTCGAAGACGCGCGCCCCCATGCGTGCCACCTTGGCGGTCATCTCGGGCTCGAGGGCAAAGGTGCGTGACTGGATGTCCAGGCGTCGGGCCACATCGGCCTTGAAGACCTTGTAGCAGGTCTCCATGTCGGTCAGGTTGAGGCCGGTGAAGATGTTGCTGAGCAAGGTCAGCGAACGGTTGGCCACATAGTGCCAGAAGAGGTGCGCGCGCGAGTAGGCGCCGCCCAGAAAGCGGCTGCCGTAGACCACATCAGCCTTGCCCTCCTGAATCGGTCGCAAGAGCGCCGGATAGTCCGCCGGATCGTATTCCAGGTCCGCGTCCTGGATCAGGACCACATCCCCGCTGAAGTGCTCCATGCCCGTGGCGATGGCACCGCCCTTTCCCAGGTTGGTGGAGAGGTGGATGCTCCTGATCTCCGCGTGCTGGGTCGCCAGACGCTCCATGATCTCCCGGGAACTGTCCTGGGAACAATCGTCGATCAGCAACACCTCCAACTCGAAGGGTGCGGACAGCACCTTCTGGACAATGGCCTCCAGAGTTGCTTCTTCGTTGTAGATGGGGATCAGGACGGAGAGTTTCATGGCGTCTACTTGTGAGGATTGCCGGTGATGGAGGTCAGCCCCGCGAAAAGCTCATCCAGGCCGAGCAGGTCTTCGAGGCCCGTCTGTAGCTCCCCGTAGGCGGACTCCTCCTCCACGCACCAGAGCGGCTTCAGGAACAGCTTGAATATCTCCTCGTCGCTGCGGGCCCGACGCTGCTGGATCTCCGAACGCCGCTCCATCCAGTGCCCCCAGCGCCCGAGGAGATCGTTCAACCCGATCAGGTCCGCGGCGGCAATGCGTTCGATGGGAATGGTGCCGCCAGCACCTGAACGCGCCCGATCCCAGAGGCGTGCCACGGTGCCCGCACGGCGTGTCATAGCTTCTTCGATGCGGAAGGGGCTGTCGTCGTCGAGCCCCGAGGACAGGAACATGCGGCGCGTGGCCAGGGCCAGGATGGCCGGCAAGGTGCGCTTCAGGTTCTCGTCGTCGTAGTTTTTGACGCAGGCCAGAATCGGATTGCGCACCTGCAAGAGGCGGATCATCTCCTTGGGCAGGCGCGCACTGGTGGAGGAGTGGTGGTGATAGCAAATCGCCCGCGGGGCGTAGTGGATACTGTGGCCGGCCACCCAGGTGCGCCAGCCGAGGTCCACATCCTCGTAGTAGGCGAAGAACTCCTCATCGAAGCCACCCAGCCCGTGAAAGAGCTCCGCAGCCATGGCCATGGCACCTCCGCAGGCAAACAGGGACAGGCGCGGCACATCGTACTCCGGCCGCAGCTTGTCCCCGTAGCCGCGCTGGATACCGATCCCGTGGAAGTTCATGCCACCCCCGGCGGAGTTCATCAGCTTGCCGTCCCAGGAGAGCATGCGCCCGGTGGTGGCCACACACTCTCCGCGTACGATGGGCGCCACCAGCTCGCGCAGGAAGTCCGGCTCGACGCGCATGTCGTTGTTGAGGAATACCAACACCTCGGGCTGGCCCTTGCGGCTGGCATCCCGGGCTGCCAGCGCCGCCTGATTGCAGCCCGCGGAGAAGCCCACGTTGTCTTCGTTCTCGACCAGATGAACCCAGTCGTGGTGCTTGCGCATGTGAGCCGCGCTGCCATCGGAGGAGCCGTTTTCCACCAGCACGGCTGACATCTTCCCCCGCGGATAGTTGGAATCGGCCAGGGACCCGAAGCAACGATCCAGGTGATGCTTGCCATCCAGGTTCAGGACCAGGACCGCGCAACGGGGCAGCTTCCCATCCCTCAGCGGGTCCCCGTGTTCAACCCGCAAGCTGGGTTGAGAGTCCTCACCGGCGCTGTCCGCTGCGGCCCGGGAGGTCGGCCCACGCCCGCGGGAGCGTTCCATGAAACCGCTCATGCTCCCCCCCCCGCGGCCGGGAGCACCCCATCTCCGGGGACCTCCACCAGGCTGAGCTGCTTCAATCGAAGGTGCGCCTCGGGACCGCCCTCGGCCAGGGCACACTCAAGGCGCAGGCGGCTGGCACCCTCCGGCAGCACCACGGAAAGGCTCTGCCACAGGAGGCCGTCCTCGGCCCCGGCACGCACACGCTCCAGGGTCGCCAGCTGCACGCCGTCCACGAGCACACGCCCGCCGTGTTCCACGTTGGCCTCCGCCGCCAGGGCAAAGATCCCCACACGCAGCTCCAGCTCACCGCACAGTTCCCCATCGAGGGCGAACTCCAGGGCCCCGCCGCCCGGGCGCAGGAGCAACATGTCCGCCCCCTGCTCTTCCACCGGGCCCTCGCGCAGCACCGCGTCCCGGGCACAGCAATCCAGCAGAGTTCGCGGCCCCGCGCCTGCCCCCTGGCGTTCGACGCTCACCAGTGAGCGGTAGCGAAACTCCGTCTCCGCCGCGTTCTGCTCGATGGTCTTGATCTCCATGAAGTTCCGGCTGAGCTCCCCGATCAGCTCGGGCTCATCCACGCAGCGCGACATGTTGTGCGCCAGATCACGCGCGTCCCCCACCTTGAAGTGCAGGCCGTCCACGCCATCGTTCACGTACTCAGCCATGCCGCCGATGTTGCTGGCCATGACCGGCGTGCCCGTCAGAAAGGCCTCGTGGATAGTGATGGGCGAGTTCTCGTACCAGACGGACGGCACGACAAGCACATCGATCTGCGCGTAGACCTCCGAGAGGCGCGCGTTGTCGAAGCGTCCCTTAAATACCACATTGTCCCCGGCCCTCTTCGCCAGTGCGCGGTGGTGTTCATCCTCTTCGGGACGGAAGTCCCCGTAGATGTTCAGCACGGCGGCGCTCCCGGCGAGATATTCCATGGCCTCGATCATGACTTCATCGCCCTTGTACCACACCAGGGACCCAACAAAACCAAAGCGCACACGCCCGGCCTCGTCAGGCCGCTTCTCCAGGGCCCGGATGTGGTCCATGCGCATGCCGTTGTCGGAAAACAGGAAGGTATGGGGATCGAAGCCGGCGCTCTCCACCAGGACCTGGCGCAGGAAGCGGCTCGGGCTGATGCGCAGGTCTGCTGCCGCGTAGGCCCCCTCCACGAAATCGCGCCGCGCCATCAGATCATCGAACTCGGCGGCGATGCGCGAACGCGACCCGGGACTGGTGTCCGTCCCCTTGAGCGCCCGGGCCACCAGCTCCAGCGCCGGCCCCGTGGCCCGGCCGAGCTTCGCGGCCGCCGCCACGTGCTTGAGGCCCTGCTCCTTGACGCACAGAAAACAGCCGGCACCCATGTTCTTCGGGCACAGCTCACCGTCCGGGCGGATCAACTGCACGCGGGGGCAGATGGCCCAATAATCGTGGCAGGTAATCACCGTGGGCAGGCCCGCCTCGCGGGCCACGGCCACCAGACCGGCGGAAGTGTGAATGAGGTGTTGGAAGTGCACCAGGTCGGGCTGCTCAGCGCGCAGGACGCGCCGGAAGGCCGCCTCCGCCTGGGGCTGGTCATAGCTCTCGCGCAGGGAAGCGTGGTTCAACCGATGGGTCAGGCGCAAGAGGCGCAGACCTTGGAACTCGGTCTCCTCCACGGAAAAATCCGGTGCCTCCTGGCCGGCCGCATCCGGCTTCGCGGGCACACGGGCCAGGACCACGGTCTCGTGCCCGCGGCGGGCCAGCTCCTGGGCCAGGTTGAATGTGTAGATCTCAGTTCCGGCCCAGGTATCTGGCGGAAAGCCGTGTACCACAAAGAGGATCTTGAGGTGTCGGCGCTCGAGCATGCTCGTCGCCGGCCGCCGGAGATCAGTGCGCCCGCCCTCGTAGAGCCCTGTGAAGGCAGCCCGGCGCAGGGCAGCCGCCTGGCTCGCCAGATCATCGGCGTCCTTCTGCGCCAGTCCCAAGGCAGCGATGGATGCGTCGTCCTCCTTGGCGAGTCGCGCACACAGGGTCTTGATGTCCGCCTTGGCCGCCACGCACACGCGGTCCAGCCACTGGGCGTTGAACTCGCCGTCGATACGCGCCCGTGCGCGCACCTCATGCGGGTCGTAGTCGTGGCTGTGCTCTACTCGGGCCTGTGCATCGTAGACCACTGTGTGACCGGCCTCGAGCAGCGCGCGGGCCATCAGGATATCCTCGCCAAAGGGCGTGCGCGGGAAGGGATGGAGCTCCCAGACGGAGCGCCGGATGGCCGAGGCCACATCGTTGAAGTTGTAGAGCAGGCGTCGCTCATGGGGGCCGAGGGCGGCGTAGTCCGGCACATCCACAAGGCGCACCTCTCGGCGCTGCTCGGCGTAACCCGGGTCGCCGACCGAAAGCAGCTTCGTCACGGCGGCCGCATCCGGCCGGGGGACATTGCGGCAGCAGGCGGCGGCCACGGAGTCAGCGGTGAAGTTGGCGGCCAGGGTCTCCAGCCAGTCCGGCGCAGCCGGAATCGCATCCTGGGTCAGGAAGACCAGCAGCTCCCCGCTGCTCTCGGCCGCCAGCAGGTTGCGCGTGTCCCCGTGGTCGAACTCCATCTGATCGATGCGCTTGCGCCGCATACGCTCCGGCTCGCGCCTGGCGTATTCCCCGAGCAGCTCCCAGGTGCCGTCGGTGGAACCGGAGTCCACGGCCAGGAAGTCCCAGGGGATCGCGGTCTCCTGGGCCAAGAGGGATTCCAGCACGCGCCCGAGGAACTCCAGCCCTTGCCAGCAGGGCATCAGGATGGAAATGGACCGGGGTCTGGGCATGGGCGGGGCCACGGAGGGCCGTGCGGGGGCCGTGCGGGGGTAGTGCGGGGGGGCCGTGCGGGCCGGAGCGGCTGAGGATGGCCGCCGGAGGCCGGGTGCGCACCCTTTATTTCGGCCAAAAGAGGCCACTTCCTGCGGGGAGAAAGGGGCCTCCTTGCGCTAATCCGCGGGTTAGTGCGGCGCGGGGGCCGGGGGCGGGCCGGCGTCCTCTGGAGTGCCGCGCCAGGCCTCGCCCAGGCCCCCCAGCCAGCCGCGGCTGCCGCACAACTGGCCGAGCACCTGGGCCCCGCGCAGCAGCGGGGAGCGGCCGGCGGCGGCCCAGGCCGCGGGAGCTGGCTCCCCGGCGGACCAGATGAAGGCCAGGTCCCGGCTGACCTCATAGCAGAAGCCGCGCAGAGCTGCCCAGGGGCCCGGGCGCAGGCGGTGTCCGTGGGACATGACATGGAAGGCGGCATCCACCCGGTAGCGTTCAAAGGCCGGCCGGAGGTCGTAGGCATGGGCGTGGTACACCAGGCTGGCCGGGGCGGAGGTCAGGCGCCAGCCGGCGGTCAGCACCCGGGAGGCCCAGGCGAAGTCCTCTCCGAAGGGCACCTCCGGAAAAGGCAGCTCGGCCATGACAGAGGCGCGCACGGCGCTGGCCACATTGTTGAAGCGCAGATAGGCCACGCGCGTGGCCGCGTCGAGCTCCCAGATCCCCGCCAACCCGTCCAGATCCCTGGGGAAGGGCTGGGTGGAAGCCTCCGGCAGGGCCAGGGCCGTGCGCCTGGTCAGAGCATCATCTCCGGGGTTGGGCAGGGTGCGCGCGGTGACTCCGGCCACCCTCCGGTCGATGAAGGGGGCCACAAGCTCCTCGATGAAATCTTCCCGGGCCGGCAGGCAATCCTGGGAGAGGAAGATCAGGAACTCGCCCCGCGCCCGGGCGGCGAGCAGGTTGCGCACCAGGCCGTGGTGGAAGCGCTCCCGGGGAATGGTCTCCAGACGCGCCCCGGCGGCGAGCAGCAACTCTCGGGTGCCGTCCGTGGACTCGGAATCCTGCACACAGATCTCCAGCCCGCCGGTAAAGCGCTGGGCCTGGAGGGCGGGGATCAGCCGCCTGAGGTCCCGCTCCCCGTTCAGAGTCGGGATCAGGATTGAGAAGCGGGGGGAGGTCATGGGGGGCACCTCTCCTATCGGCCGCTAGCAAGCTTCCCAACACCCGTCGGCTCAACTTCCCCGCCCAGAGAAGTGGCATTTCCCAGCGGGCACAGGGCCCGGGGGGAAGCGCCGACGGAGGTGTTGATTCTCGGTGGTTGCCACACCCCCGAACCATGGGGTCTACTGCCCTGTCCCAACTCCCCAGCCCCCAAAACATGCACTCCGACCGTCTCTCCCTCCTCTTCGGCGTCCTGATCTCCGCCCTGCTCTCCGGCACCCTCGTGATCGCCGGCCTCAAGGCGGGCATCACCCCCGGGGTGAGCCCCCTTGTGATCCTGGTGGCCTGGGGTGCCTTCGCGTCCCACACCTCCGGCACCCGCGGCAAGCGCTTCCTCAACATCGCCCAGGTGGCAGGTTCCGGCGGCATGTCGGTGACCGCCGGGGTGATCTTCACGGCGCCCCTGCTCCAGATCCTCTACACGAGCCGGGGCCTCGAGCCTCCGGCCGTGGACATCCCCACGCTGATGCTGCTGTCCGTGGCGGGCAGCCTGCTGGGCATCGGCTTCGTCGGCCTGGCCACCCGGAAGTTCCTCAGCGATCAGTCGCTGCCGGCACCGGAGGCGCGCGCCTGTGAGACCATGATCCAAGCCGCCGTCGCGCGACCGGAGGACCGTCCACGCCTGGGTCGCTCGCTTGTCCTGGGCCTCACCGCCAGCTTCCTGGCCCCCCTGGTGGCCAAACTCGGCCTGGTCCACGAGCATATCGTGCTCTTCACGCGCAAGAACGGCTCCCGGCTCTTCTCCCTGGAGATGCCCTTCAACCCCATCTACCTGGGCATCGGCGGCCTCCTGACCTTGCCCACTGCCCTCCTGGTCTTCTCTGGCAGCGCCCTACGCCTGGTCGGAGACTGGGGCCTGGCCGGCGTCTCCGAGGGCAGCGCCTCAGCCGCCACCTGGCCGGACAACTCCATGCGTTGGGTGGGCGGTGGTGCCATGACCGTGGCCGTGGCCTGGTCCCTGATCAAGTTCAGAAGGGCCGGCAAACTCTCCCGGGACCAGGCGGAGGATGCCGCCGGCGTGCTTACCGTCGCGCCCTCCATCCAGCGCTGGCTGAAACTCTCCATCGCCCTCGGCACCCTGCTGATCTTCGGCTGGATCGTCGCCGTCGATGGCCTGGGGACCTACTCCTTCGCCATGGGAGGAACCGTGCTCCTCATGGCCACCTTGATGGTCACCCTGGGGGCGATTCTCTCCCTGCAGATCGGTTCCTCCGCCTCTCCGGTCTCCGGCACGATCTTCGTCACCACCCTCGTCCTGTGCCTGGTGTCCCTGGCCCTGGCACGCCAGTCCATCGACGATGTGGCCCTTTTGACTCCGCTTCTGGTGGGTGCCTGCGTCGCCGTCTGCGCCGCCAATGACTCGAGCCAGGACTACAAGACCCTGCAGCTCTGTGGCGTGCGTGTGCAGGACGGTTTCCTGGCCCAACTGCTCGGCACCCTGGCCGGCTGTGTGGTGGTCCCCGTGGTCGTCTACGTGGCCCACGAGGCATACACCCTGGGCAGCGATGATCTGATCGCCCCCCAGGGCCAGATGTTCGCCACGCTGGTGGAGGGCCTGCTGCTCGAAAGCCAGTTGCCCTGGGCGCCGATCCAGGTCGGTCTCCTGGTGGGCCTGGGCGCCGTCGCCATGGAACTCCTCGGCGCCAAACGCGGCCTCATGTTGCCCTCCATGGCCCTGGCCGTGGGCATCTACCTGCCGGCCTTCATCGGTCTTGGCATCCTGGTCGGCGCCGGTGCCCGGCGTGTGGCCGAGGGGCCGAGCGCCGCCGACGAAGGTGCCACCCACGAGTCGATCCTGGCCTCCGCCGGCATGATCACGGGCGCCGCTGCCTTTGAGCTACTGCTCGGCCTGGGCATCCTCTTCGGCTTCCGCCAGGAGGCCCTCGAGTTCTTCCACTTGCCGTCCCTGGCGGCGGATCTGCTGGCCTGGGTGGGCATTGCAGCCCTGGCCCTGATCCTGTTCTTCAACTCCCGCCGCAACGCGGGGGCAAGTCGTTAGTCCGGCCGGTTGTTCAGGCGCGCCACTCAGGCGCTGCGCTGCCCCCGAGCTCCATCATCCCCCTCCGCTTCTGTCCGCAGGGCTGAAGGCGGCACCTCCGCCGTCTCCAGAATGCGCACGCCGTCCTCGTCGGCGATGATGCGACGTCCCTCACCCCCCTCTTCCGTCAGGAGATGTGCCGGACCACCCCACAGGGTCGAGATGTGAGCCAGTGTGCTCCCGGCCTCTTCCAGTTGTAGATCGCGTCCCTTGTGGCAGTGCTGCAAGAGCAGGCCGCCATCCCCATCCTCCTCGATGACATCTATCTGCGGCACACCGCCCCAGGCCATGCCCTCGAGCAGTTGATCCTTGACGCGCCGCCAGTTGCGGTCGGTGATCTCCTGGCGTCCGGTGCGCGGGTTGGTCTCATAGACGAACATGCCGTGGCGTTCGGCAAAGTCCTCGTCCACCACCGCATCGATGAAGCTGACATCGTTGTGCGTGGCGCGCAGGCTAAAGATGTCCCGGCCCACGCTTTCCGCATGGCGGAAGAGCTCAATGCCCAACTTGTAGGGATTGACGCGCCCGGGTTGGGTGGCCGTGGCCCCCGCGTGGCAATCGGCGAAGTCGACCACCTCCGCAGCGTTGAGGATGCCGCCGGTCAAGATCCGGCTGTGCCAGAAGGAGGCCCAGCCCTCGTTCATGACCTGGGTCTGCCTCTGTGGCGCGAAGTAGAGGGCCTCGGCGCGCACCATGCGCAAGACCTCCCGCTCCCAATCCCCCAGGCGCCCCCGTTCGGCCAGGAAACCGAGCACATCACAGGTGGGCAGGGCCATGTCAGGTCGGTGATCGGCGGGGGTCCCTTGCGCCTCACGGGGACGGGCCGAGGCCGCGAAGGCCTGCTCCGCCCGTTCCGCCAGGCTGGGGCCCAAGAGGGTGCGGCGCTCGCCACTCTGATACTCGCGCAGGGGCTGGTAGGGATCCACCAGGTTGTCGAGAGAGAGGGCGGAGTCGAGCAGACAGTCCACGCGTTCCTGCCCGTGGGCGTCGATCAGCTCGCGCATGCGCGTGGCATGGCGCCCCATGGTGTCCACCATGCGACGGTCAGTTGGTGAGAACCACACATTGTGCTTGAAGAAGTCCGCGTGGCCGAAGACATGTGCCATCACGAGCTTCTGCTCCATGTTGGAGTTGGCGCGCACCAGATAGGCGTAGACCGGATCGTTGTTGATCACCAGCTCGTAGATCTTGGAGAGCCCCCAGGCATACCCCTTCTGCATGCGCTCGTACTCCATGCCGAAACGCCAGGAGGGGTAGCGCACGGGGAAACCACCCAGGGCCGCCAGGGCATTCACATCGCGGGCATCCAGCATCTCGAAGACCACATCGAAGAAGTCCAGCCCCGCCTCCCGGGCCCGGCTCTCGATCTCCTCGCGCCAGCGGGCGAGTTCGGGGGTGAGGCGCGTATCAGCGGCCATCTCAGCGCCCCTTGCCCAAGAAGGCCCGCACCACATCGGGGATTTCCTGGCGGTCGTTCACCGCCGCCGTCACCAGCGCCTCCTCCTGGCCCAGGGTTCCGTCCAGGTCCTTCTTGAACTGTCCGGAACCGTAGGCGCTCTTCACCTGGCCATAGCAGAACTGATTGACGCGCGGCAGGAGTTCATCGCGTAACAGAGTCACGCAGCGTTCCGTATCCCGCGCCGACCAGTTGTCGCCATCGGAGTAGTGGAAGGGGTAGATGTTCCAGTCCTCCGGGCGGTAGTCGCTCTGGATGCGTTCCAGGCAGAGTTCATAGGCGGAGCTGATCTTCGTTCCGCCGGACTCGCGCAGGTGAAAGAAGGTGTCCTGATCCACTTCCTTGGCCACGGCATCGTGGACGATGTAGACAACCTCCAGGTTCTCGTACTGACTGCGCAGCCAGGTATCGATCCAAAAGGCCTTGATGCGCACGATTTCCTTCTGCTCCCGCCCCATGGAGCCGGAGACATCCATCATGTGGAAGATGACCGCGGAAGAGTCCGGTCGTGGACAGGAGCGGTGCATACGGTAGAACTCGTCCTCGCGCACGGGCACCACCTCCGGCCGTGCCGGATCCCATTCACCGGCGGCCATCGTGCGTCTGAGAGCACGCTTGTAGGTGCGTTTGAAGTGCCGCAGAGAGCGCGGTCCGGCCTGGCGGATGCCCGTGTAGCGCCCACCTTCAGCGGGCACCTCCCGAGCGCCCCGGGGCCTGATGTCAGGCAGTTCCAGCTCGTCGCCGAGCATGGCCGCCAACTCCTCGAGTTCCACATCCACCTCCAATATGTGCTGCCCTTCGGCCTCTCCGGCGGCACCGGCTCCCTCACCCTCGCCGGCCTCCCCGGAGACAGGCTCGCCCTCCTCTCCAGGCCCCTGACCCACGCCCTGCTTGGAGTTGTCACCGTAGCGAAAACGCGGCAACTCAATCTGCGGCACGGGCACGGAGACCGAATGCCCACCCTGGCGACCGATCAACTCGCCGGTGGACAGGTACTTGCGCAGATCCCGCCGCAGCTTGCCGCGCACGATCTCGCGGAAGCGCGCCCGGTCGCGCTCGATTCTGTAGACCTCCTGGCCCATGGTGTTCAGCGCCCGGCCCGCCCCGCGCCTAGGCCGCCTCCTGGGCCTCTTCGCGGGCTTCGCCCCGGGCGAAGAGGCCGGCCACATGCTGCAGGATCGCTTCCGCGCTCAGCTCGTCGTAGCCGAACTGGCGCATCAAGCGTCCGCGGATCACGGCGATCTTTTCCTGGGTGTCCGGGTCGACCACCGTTGAAACCAGGGAGGTCAGTTGGATGGTGTCCCGGTGATCACGGAACATCTTGCGTTCGAGGGCCCGCGTCAAACGCTCATTGGTGCGGTAGTCGAAGGTCTTGCCCTCCAGGGTCAAGGCAGCGATGTAGTTCATCAACTCGTGGCGGAAATCATCCTTGCGTGATTCGGGAATATCCACGTTCTCCTCGATGGAGCGCATCAGGCGCTCGTCTGGATCGCGCTCTTCGCCGCCTTCGCCCCGCACGCGCCCGCGCGTCGTATAGGCCTTGATGTTGTCCAGGTACTTGGCGCACAGGCGATCGATGGCCTCCTCGTCCGCGGCAATGGCCACCTGTACCTCGCGTTTAATTATCTCCTCGTACTCCTCGCGCACCAGGGCGATCAATTGCAGGTAGCGCTTGCGCACCTCATCATTGGGGATCAACGAGTGATGCCTGAGGCCGGTCTCCAGGGCAGCGATCACATCCAGAGGCCCGACCACGGGGTTGTCCGCCACCAGACAGGCGGCGATGCAATCCTGCACATAGCGAGGACTGATACCGAGCATGCCCTCCCGGGGAGCCGCCTCACGCAATTCGCCCACCTGCTCGCTGGTGAAACCCTGCACCTCGCCACCGTCATACAGACGGCACTTCTGGGTCAGCGTCAGATTGGGGTTGGTGGGGTCCTCCAGCCGCGTCAGCACCGCCCACAGGGCGGCCATCTCAAGGGTGTGCGGAGCGAGGGAACGCCCGGGCATCCCACGCCGGCCGTACTGGCGGCGGTAGATTTCCACCTCGTCGGAGACCGCCAGGTTGTAGGGCACATCGATCTTGATCGTGCGGTCCCGGAAGGCCTCCATCAACTCGTTGCTCTGCAACTTCTTGTACTCGGGCTCGTTGGTGTGCCCGATGATCACCTCGTCGATGCTCGTCTGCGGGAACTTCTTGGGCTTGATGCAGTGTTCTTGGGTCGCCCCCAGGAGGTCGTAGAGAAAGGCCACATCGAGCTTCAGGACCTCAACGAATTCCAACAGGCCGCGGTTGGCGATGTTGAACTCCCCGTCGAAGTTGAAGGCGCGTGGGTCAGAGTCAGAACCGTACTCGGCGATCAGCCTGTAGTTGATGTCGCCGGTCAGTTCCGTGGAGTCCTGGTTCTTCTCGTCCTTGGGTTGGAATGTGCCAATGCCCACGCGGTCCTTCTCGGAGAGCACCAGGCGTTGCACGCGCACATGCTCCATGACTTGCATCCAGTCGCCACCGTGGCGCTCCATCAGCATGCGATAGTAGAAGCGGCCGACCGGATCCAACTCCCCCTCCGAGCCGAGGGTGTATTCCCCGCGGAAGCGTTTGTTGAGGCGTGCGAGCACGTCGCCACGACTGGCGGGCGGGATGAGCAGCATGGGATCCTGGTGTGTCGGCGAGGCAATCGTCTCCCCGTCCACGCGCCAGGAGAAGGTGTAGAGCGCTCCCTCCTCCGTGGCCGAGTAGCGCTCGAGCCCCTGTTTCAAGAGGCGCACGATGGTGCTCTTCGATGAGCCCACGGGCCCGTGGAGCAGCAACACGCGCCGCTCCGGGCCCAACCCACGCGCCCCGGCCCGCAGCGTCCGCACCAGACGCGCCAGGGACGCATCCAGCCCATAGACCGCATCACGCCCCTCGGTGAAAGGATCATCGAAGATCCTCCAGCGCCGTTCCCCGTCCTCGCCCAGCTCACTGCCGTGGCTGTCCACCATGTCGATCAGCCGCTGCCAGGCATTGCGCGTCACCCGCGGCGTCTCTTCCAGTATCTCCAGGTAATCCGCAAAGGACCCCTCCCAGTGCAGCGCGCTAAAGCGCTCCTGTTCCAGATCCGTGCGCACCAGGCCAAAGAGGGAAGTGTTGCTGTCGTTCATGTTAATTGGGAGCGGTGTAGGTCGTTCCAGGGGAGGGAACGGGGGTTCGTCGCCTCTCCTTTCGACCGTTTCCCCCCATAGCCTGAGCCGCCCCCCACCCCAGCCCCCTC
>PVBE010599929.1_pt1 | contig 18288 bp, 11 predicted proteins | sample 1631181 | NCBI WGS metagenome assembly PVBE01 (sample SAMN08397723, study PRJNA350692) | Marine metagenome, whole genome shotgun sequencing project. | isolation source: water | place: Pacific Ocean | collected 2012-04
ACTCACGTTTCCAGCACGTCAGCCCAACTTCGGCGCGACCACCCTCCCAATTCAACCTTCACGCTCCCACTCCCGCGACGCAGCACTCCGTCCAAGAGACTTTTCACATTGGCGTTGCAATGAGAAAAGTCTTGTCTGTTTTGGGCGGCCCTGACCGGTTTGGCTGCGAACCAGCTCTTTCAAGCGGTTGATTTCCTCCTCGTCGGCGTAGATTACCTATACGCGACCGAAGGGGCGCTGGATGGCGGTCACCCATTCTCGCGTTACCCAGTGCTTCAACTTCTTCTCAGGGATGCCGAGTTCCTTCGCCAGGTCGGCCGATCGCCAATGATGGGGCTCCAGTGATGGATTGGTTAGTTGCTCACGGCAGGACGGTTGCTCATGTAAGAACTTCTGCACCATCATGCGTGAAATCGGAGTATCGCTCCGCGGTGAACGAAACCCTTCGCGTTCCAGGATCGACGCAACCTGTGCTGCGCGTTCACCGGCCAGTGTTAACTCCAACGCGCGTTCAATAAGCTGTTCGTACGTTTCTAGTTGGTGGAAGCAACTCACCGCGCGCGTAATCTCGTGGCTACTCTCGTATCCACCGGACCAGTGCAACCGAACGCTCACTCGCTCCGTATTGTTGTGGACTTCAACTTCAACGCGTCGCAGCAACAGGCGGACGATCTGTTTCCGATCTTCAATGGTAGCACGATCGCTCCACAACGAGGCGATGTCCTCGCACGTCTTACGCAATTCCTGTCGCTCGGCGTCACTGAGCTTGACAGGTTGTCGGCGTCTCAGTTGATCGAGTTCGGTCGTGGCTACTTCAAGCTCTGCAAGTGCTGCCTCCCATTCTCGCTCCAGCCGGCCGGCAACCAATCGGTTCGCCGGATCGACGTGTTTGAATCGACGTTCGGTCATATCGACCGCGTAGCGCGATTGTTCGACACGATCGGTGTGCAGCGTTCCCAGTTGCTCGCGCCGCGTCTGCTCATCTTCGATCACCCGTAGGCTCAAATCGACACTGGCCGGAGCAAGTGCCTCAAGCAATTTCGAGGTCACGAAATCGTCGAGCGTCGCGCTGCGGATCGAACTGTAACACGGCTCAGCGCGGGCAACGGTATGATGACGGCCACAATGGTAGATCGGGTATGCGTGCGGCGGATAACTGGGTGACAATCGCCGGCCACAATGAGCACATATGACGATACCTGCCAGCAACGCTGAACCTCCTCGCACCGGTCCGCTGCGGTCACCAACGTTGTCGTTCTCGTGTAAACGACGCTGGTTGGATTCGTACCGCGTCCAGCTGATGTAAGCGGGGTGCCGGTCCTTGATTAGTACCTTCCACTGTTCGGGTGGAAGATACTTTTTTCCGGACTTACCCCCTCTCTTGTTCTTGTAGTTCTTTCGCCTTCCATAACCGTAAACACCTGCGTACAAGGGATGTTTGAGCAATTCGTACACGGTCGTCTTGGCCGGCAATCGCCAATCGATGGGGCCTGACCGGTCGCGAAACGGAAGCCTGATCTGGTGCTTGGCCAAGTGATGAAACAAGGCGCAAGAACTACCGAGTGACTCGAATAAGTCGAAGAACATCTTCATCACATGACGCGCCGACTCGTCGGGATCAAGCTGTGGCAATCCCTGCTCATTCAACACGTATCCAACCGGAACATCATGGAACAACTCGCCACGCTGGGCTTTATTCAACCGTCCACGCTCAAGCCGCACCTTCATCGTGTGCAGTTCCATTTCGGCGATGATCCCTTTCAACCCCAAGACGAGCCGGTCGTTGGGATCTTGGGGATCGAACACTCCGTCTTCGTCGGCAATCAATGTATGGAAGATTCCGCAAACTTCAAACAGATCATGCCAATCTTTAGAGTTTCTCGCCAGCCGGCTCATCTCCAACCCAAGCACAATGCCAACTTGCTGGTCGGTGACGAGTTTCAGTAGTCGGCGAAAGCCTAGGCGTTCGACATTGTCGCTGCCGCTGATCCCCAGATCCTCATCGATCACAATCACGCGATCGTCCGGCCAGCCGAAAGCGACCAACCGATTTTTTAACGCATACTGCCGTGCCGTCGATTCTTGATGCTCGCGCAGCTGTGTGGAAGTCGATTGGCGCACGTAGAGCGCCGCGCCGAGTTGCAAGTGTTCCGCGGTGATCTTGGCCGAGACCAATGTCGTGGCGTGCTGCGCCGACTGCATCATCGTGGTGTTGTTACTCAGCCGCATCAGGACTGTGGTTCGCAATCCCGATGTAGTGCCAATGCTCGCGAATATCTTGTTGAGCTGCCGGGGCAAGACGATAGCGTGCCTTCATCAGAGAATTGCGGCTCGCCCTTCCGTCTTCACTGAATCGAAAAACTGGCGGAGCCCGTCCGAATCCAGATCAGTTCCTTCGCCTTGATCAAGCTGGTCCGAAGCCACCTGCAAACTGCGGGCTGGGCATGTCGATAAATATGGACGACCCGATGATAGCGCCAAAGCAATATTGACGTCAACCTGTCACGAAATGCTATTCATCCGCCTTCATTAGTTTATTGAACACCTCACGCGCATTCGATAATTGCGACTCGACATGAACCTGGTGACGGCTGGGAATGCGGTTGCGGCGACGTATGTCGGCGCGCAGTCGGTCGATCCAGCTCGTGAAGTACTCGGCGTCTTTTCGAGCGTCAATCGGATGACCTGCAACTTTGACGTAAACCGGACTGGTGTGTCCAAAGACATTTCCGCCGGGTTGGTCGGCATGAGCCGGACCGCCGCTCCGCAAAGCGACCCAACCCGATCTTGGAATTGAAATGGTCTCGTCTAATGCAATCTCCAGCGCTTCGCCATCGATCTTGACTTCACCGATAACTTCGCTGTTGTAGACGATCTCGACGCGATTCAACGGACACTGTGAAGTCACACGAGCGACGACGCGGACGTCTCCCGGAGCGTCAAGCTTGATCGTATCTCCCGACATGTGATCGTTGACGCGAAACTCGAACATTGGGCCGTTGGTAACGAAAGTTCTGCCGGACTTTAGCGCGTCAATCCATCGTTGATACGTGAACTTGCTCTCCAAATAGACGTAGACACGATCTTGGCCCGGCAAACGGCTCCGCACACGGTTGAGAAAACAATCCGTGCCAGCGGAAGCTGGGATGTGAAATCCGCAGTTGAGCAATCGGTACCAAAGCGGCATTGTGGCGACGTGGTTGGACCCCATTACGTCAATCGAATCGACCTTGCCCAAAGCGACATCCAATGGCAGGCCTTTGGCCGAATACGCGCTCAGGTAGGGATCCTTCACGTTGTGAGCCGGATGCGTGTAGTTGACGTGTCCGTCTTGATCGTGCGTCAGATCGGCAATGTCCGCGTTCGTCGGATGGTCGTGCGGATGCGTGGTGTGCTCGAAACCGGTGAAAATTGGCTCAACAAGTTGTCGTAAATTCAATAGCGTCAGGTGACCCCAGATCGTGCTGCGAAACTCCTGATTCCAATACAAGACGGTGTCTTTTGTGGACAGAGGATCCGGAGCCCCTCGGAAATACTCGCGATCGAACACACCATCGGCTTCCGAATTGGCAACCATGAAATTGCAAACGTTGAGATCCTCGCCCGCGCCTTGCTGCAACATCGTTTGTGGAGAATTGTACCACTGACCGTAGCCGTAGTTGGCGTGAATGTGGCTTTCGCCCGAGTGCCAACCGAGACTCCGTTGGTTCGTCCAACGCCGCAGTTCAATCTCGGCGGATGCCGTCTTACCGGCAGTAATTTCGATCTCCTTGCGCACGACCGGGTATTCCGGTCCACGGGCCACCTTGACGCGATATCGTCCAGCGGGCAAGTCAAGAGTCGATTGGCCGGGAGTGTAGAAATGAACATCGCTGCGTAACATGCGGTAAAGAGTGCCATGTGGTGCGTAGTACTTACCACCGATCTGCTTGACAGAGACCCGTGCGGTAATTGGCTTGCCTTGATCTCGGTCAGACACAATTAGCGCTATCTTGCCAGTCGCCTGTCGGTACTTCATTTGTGTGACGGACAAGGGTGTATCTTTTCTCGATTCCAGATCTCGAAGTACGATTGCCGTTGGCCCCAGGCGGTTGTCCGTGAACAGCATCCACCGACCATCGAGCGATACAGTTGCTCGGTCTTCGTCCGCCTGTCCGAACGTCAGTTTTTGCGCACCCTTGTTTGGATTGTCCAGCGGAACTTGCCAGAGATCATTGTGAACTCCACCGACGTTGGTCACGACGGCCAGTGATTTGTTGTCGGCAGTCCAGCTCAGTTCATAAACGCGCCCTGGAAATCTCGTGATCTTTTTCGGCTCACCGCCCTCGGAAGGAAGAACCCATAGGTCACATTGTGGGCCGTTGTTGCCACCTTGTTCGCCGCGAATATCCTGCGTTGTAGCCAAGGCGATTGACTTGCCATCATGAGCAAGTGCATATCTCAGGCCCCACTGGTCGGCGCGAATCTCTTCGCCCAATTGACCGGTCTTCAGATCGAGCCAGCAGACCGCAAACCGTCCACCTTCTCTTTGAAAGCAGCCAAGAATTCGGTCGTCACCAGGGTGGAAGAATAGCTTGTCCTTGGCAATGACTTCGTTGGGAAGATCTGACGCCTCGCCAGTCTCTGCATTGATAAGCTGAAGAGGACCAACAAATGCATTTCGGCCTCGGATGAACGCGACGAGTTTCTTATCTGCGGAACACACCGGCTCAACGTCGAAACCCTCTCGGACGGTCAACTGCGTCATCACACCACCGGCTCGTGGAACCCTCCAAATCGCACCTTGATACGAGAAAAAAATTGCCTCGCCCGAACTGGTCAAACGAGGAAAAAGTGCGCCGAGGAGAACAGCATTATGGGCTTCATCATCATGGCCGGAGACATTCGCTGGAATAGCGAATATCGCGACGATAAAGCCGAGCAAATAACGATTCGGGAGCTTACGAGACGCCATCGGATTCTCCTGGTTTAGTGCGCACGACCGATTATCAAACATCAGCGTGCGGATCACAAGCGCGGCGGGCACAAAATGGCACGCCTCACAAGGATCATTTCTGACGCATCACAAAGCTGAAGAGTCCGTCGGATCGCTATCAGGTCCGACTTGAAAATCCACTCAATAGCGACCGGTTGTTGAGCTGCAATTCTGGCATTGCCCAGTTATCTACCTGTGAAGCAGCCAGAATTGCAAATTAGCTGTCAAACCGTGCGCCCTCCGGATACGATCGGATGGCAGTTACTCAACACTACTTCTGAAGAGCAACCGGGAGGACATCATGGACCGACGCACGTTTCTTAAGTTTGGTATCGGAGGACTACTCGGACCGTACACGCTGTTCCCACGGGAGGTCCGAGCCAAGTTGCCAAACGATCTCATTGTTACCGAGTTGAAGGTCATTCCCGTTTGGACAGGGTCGATGAACTATGTGTTCGTGAAGCTTTACACGAACCACGGCATCACGGGCGTCGGAGAAGGGGGGCTGCGTGGTCGTGCGGCAACAATGATCGCCGCAATCAATGAGCATGAAAGATACATCGTCGGCAAAAATCCTCTTCAAATCGAGAAACACTGGCAGGCGATGTATCGTTGGCCGCGATGGCGCGGTGGCCCGATCTTGAACAGTGCTGTGAGTGCTGTTGACATCGCGCTGTGGGATATAGCGGGCAAGATGCTCGACTCGCCGATCTACCAACTTCTGGGAGGCGCGGCGAAGGAGAAGATACGTCTCTACGTCCACGGTGGATCGGCGGAAGATGTTCATCGAGTGAAGGAGTTGGGCTTCAATGCCTGCAAGACGGGACCGAGCATTGCGAAGAACGGAGTGATTCAGCAACCATGGGATGTCAAAGCAGAGGTTACCCGTTTTCGCGAGATGCGGGATGCGGGCGGCGAGGACTTCGACCTGCTGTTCGACGCGCATACGCAATTCAAACCGGAAATGGCGCTCGAGTTTTGCACACGCATTGAAGAGCTGCGGCCTTTCTTTGTTGAAGAGCCGATGCTTACCTCCGATATTGGCAAGATGAAATGGTTAGCTGATCGTGTGAAGGTCCCACTTTGCCAGGGTGAGAGTCAGTTCATGAAATTTGGACTTCAAGAGATGATCGACGATCACCTTATCAGCTTCGTCAATCCTGACGTGATCCATGCTGGCGGTATCTCCGAATGCAAGAAGATTGCAGCCATGGCGGAAGCCCATTTCATCGATGTCGCTCTTCACAACGCGCAAAGTCCAGTGATGACCTTGGCTGGTCTACACGTGAACGCGTGTACCTCGAACTGCGTCATCCATGAATTCAATCAGGCCCGCACGTATGCTCCGTGGGAGGAGGAACTGTACGAAGGTGTGCATATCAAGTACACAGATGGCTACGCCGAACTTCCTCCCGGACCTGGATTGGGCATCGACATCAACGAAGAAGAAGCGAAGAAACACCCGGCCAGACCGTTCGCCGAGACGCGCGGGACCTTAGAGTGGCCAGACGGTTCTGTGGGTGATACATAGACGGCGATTCGTCACACCATTGCAACGGCACCGACGTTTTCCTAGAGCGCATTCGGCGTAATTGTAGCGGGTCTTTCGTCACATAGGACTCAGAAACACGGCGTCGCGCACGCTACACGTCCGTGCGACTCGCACTAGTCACCGGCAACTGGCGGATCATATTTCCGACGTGAACAGTGTTCGATCAATTATTGTCGTCTTTCGCTCCGCGAAAGCACCTTCCTTTCGCGGCACGAAAGGCGACTATCGGACAGTAATTCCTCGAACGATCCTCAGTCAACGCGGGTTGGTATCGAACTATGTGGATTCATTCGCCCTCAAAGTCCTCTATCTCGTGGATCGTGGCTTTCGCCGATGCAACTCGTTGCTCGGCATCTGGCCATCCGAATTCCAATGCCGCCTCGCCGTAAGCCAAGTTGGTTTTCGCGATGTCGTAACGTGCATCGTATTCTTCGGCGACGCCCAGGCTTTTTTCAAAGCACTGGCGGGCATACGCTTCTCGGCCCTCCATCGCCACGATGAGGCCAGCTTCTCGGAGAGCGTGCGGTCGACAGGCCACATAGCTTTTTGTGATGGCGAGCGCTGCCTTGACGGCCCTCTTTGCGTCCCGCAAGACCAGACGACGGGCTGATGGCCCGCTCTCCCGCTCAGCGGCGATTCGCAGAGCCGTTGCTTTCCACGTCGCGGCGCTAAAGATGCAGACGTTTCGCACTCCCCGTTGCCTGGCCCTCTTGAGGCACTCCTGGAGCACCACTGCGGCTTCACGCGGCTTGTCCTCGCTCAGCAACAATTCAAGCCCACGCGCATAGACTACACCCGCGAGGCTCACAGGGTCGTCGCGGTCCCGCTCCATTTCTTTCTGGATGGCACCCGGAGGAAGCGTGTGCGGTGAGTTAGGAGCCCAGAACAGGAGTGAAATACACACGCCCGAATAGTCGCGGCATTCAACGGCAATTTCGTAGGCTTTCTTAGATTCCCGGTAGGCGGTCCTAAGATCACCAAGGTGGAACTTGGGAACCGTGGCGATCATCCGGGCCATGTTCGCTTCCCACACGTCGCCCGCTTGTTCCAGCAAGCCGACCGCTTCGTCTCCAGTCTTGACTCCCTCATGGAAGCGTGCCAGAACAATACAGGCAAAAGTATGGAAACTGCGGGCCTTACCCTGTCCCCACAAGTCGCCGTCATCCACGGAAATCTGGTAGGCCTTTTCGGCATACGCGATTCCACGTTTGGCCATCGGCAGACCTGTCATGGTCACCGCATGGAAGGAATACGTCTTGCCCAACTCTGGCGAGGGTGGATAGCGTTCCGCGAGATTCATCTGCCTTAAATGCGACCAGAGCACGAAATTCATTCCGGCCGAAAACCAGTAACTGAAGGTGAGCTGGTCGTAAACGCGGGCACGGAACAAATCCAATTTCGCATGGGGCGAGTTGGAGTCCCTTTGTCCGACGAACCTCGACGGGAACTTCGTGTGCAATATCTGAACGACGGCTTCCGTAAGTGCTCTAGGAAGGGCGGTCAGCGTGGAAGGCGGCCGTTCGCCAAGTGCTCTGATTGCTTTCTCCGAATAATCACGCGCGTTGCCCATATCTCCTTTCTTGAAAGCCGCAACACCGCGCTTCCAGTCGAGCCGAGCCAGCACCAATTCACCTTTGACGCCGGAGCGAGTTGCTTCAAACTGCTCGTTCGCTTCATCGTATTTGCCTCGGAGCACGAACACATCGCCAAGACCTTCCAGCACGCGGAAGCGAATTGCAGGTGACACCCAGTCCACACCTCGCAACGCGACTCGGTACTGTTGTTCCGCGACTTCTTGCGCGTCTTGCTTGCGAGCTTGCTCAGCAGCACACAGCGCAAAGGGAAACGCTCGTTCATGTTCGCCCGCGGCATCAAAGAAAGACGCGATATCGAAGACTCGCTGCCATTGCCGCTTGTCTAGCGAATGAGGATCGCCGGGTTCTTCGAACTCGACCGTGCTGTTAATGTGAGTCCACAAGTCGTCGACTTGGATGCCGCTTACCTGCGCGATTGTGAGCGCGAGGTTGAGGTTGTGGCCCTTGACGGTTTCTTCATCGAGGTGATCGACGACGGACTCGCGGACTCGATCATGATAGGTCTCGACAATCGTGTCTTCGTCTTCTGATTCCGTGGTTCGGACAAAATTGCTGGTCCGCAATTGCGCGAGGTAACGCTGTCCATGTTCAACCGCATCGATGGCCTGATAGGCTTCCATCGCCGGCGTCGGCCGGGAGCTGACCGCGATGAGTTCGAGAAGTCGCCGCGCTTCCTCCGGCAGGCGATTGACGCGCGTCCAAATTACTTCATCGAGTTCAAGCGACTGGTCGCCAATGTTCGGGTCGTCCTGAACGTGTTGCGCGAGTTCCCAAACAAAGAACGGCTGACCCCTCGACTCGCGAGCGATCCTGGTGGCCAACTCATGGCTCTCATCGTCGTCTCGGCCGAGTAACAACAAGGCCAAATCCCGCGCATCCGGTTCTAGCAGCGATTCAACAGCGATTTCTTCTCGGTGCGGATGGTGCTGGCCGGTCGTGTACGCTTTGTCTAATGCCCGCAGGCAGACGCTCGTCACCGGGTTTTCCGTCCGATAAGAACCGAGAACCAGCATCCGCGGAGCTTCCGGTGGTCGCACGAGGTCGGCCAACAGTCTGGCACTGTCGACGTCGCCCCACTGCAAGTCGTCAATGTAAAGGACCAGCGGTTCACGGATCGCAAGTCGTTGCAGCAACTCCCGCATCGCATTCATAGCGCGCTGCCGCAATTCTTGTTGGTCTGCATTCTCAATCGAAGGATAAGTTGCGTTGACAACTTCTGGCGTACCACCCAGCACGGGGAAGACACGCGTCAGGGCCAGTCTGTCTCGTGGCATTACGGTGTGAATGACGTCTACGGGCAGAGTTTCCAAAAATACGGCCAGAGAATCAATCAAGTCGTCCAGTGCCTTGAACGGAACGGACTCCTGTTCGTAACAGCGGCCCACCAGGACCACCGCGTCACCACGCGAGATAATGCTGTCGAGAAAGCTATGTGCAAGGACACTCTTGCCCATCCCCGATTGTCCGGAAATGAAGACACTCCGCGTATTCCCATCCGAGACTTCGCTGAATGACCGTCTCAACACTTCAAAATGTCGCTGCCGTCCAACCAACTCGACAGATCGCATCGCCGCTATACTCTTCGATGCGATCAAGATGTCTGCCATGTCGTGAGCACCGATTGACTGCAGAATCTCAACCGCCGCCGGGCGGTTCTGCGGGGCTCGATCCAATAGGGCAACGCAGAGATCATTCAGATGCTGGGGGCTGTCTGATTCAAGGCCAAGTGGTTCGACAGCTGCCTGCACTCGTTTCTGAGAGAGAATCTGCGCCGTGTGCCCCCGAAACGGCAAACGCCCCGTAAGTACCTCGTAAAGCATCACTCCCACAGCATACCAATCACTGGCAGCGGATAATGGATCGCCCACTGCCTGCTCGGGAGACATGTATTGCGGCGTTCCTTGAATGGTTCTGGATTTGGCCGTCATTTCTTCCTGTCGCAGCTCGACGACCAGCCCAAAGTCCAGCAACACAAGACTCCCGTCGGTCGTCACCAGCACATTGGACGGCTTGATATCACTATGTAGCACGCCGAATTCGTGAAGCGAATTCAGGCCGCTTACAAGCTGCACCAGAGCATCCTCGAGCCGCTTCAAACGCTCGGAGGACAAGCGTGGTGCTTTGATCGTTGTTTTGGCTGGCTCGTGTTGCGAATCCACATTCATTGTGTCAAAGCCCGACCAGACGTACTCCAGAAACTCCACTCCCTCGAGAATCTCCATGGTGAAACACCACGTTGCTCCGTCCGAGAGCAATTCGTACAACGCCGCGAGATTGGGATGGGAAATGTCGGCAAGTGCCCGAAATTCCTGCTTGAAACAACGCAAGCCATACGGGCTCATGTGTTGCAGAGTTTTCAGCGCAACATCGTGGCCCAGCGACGCGGCGTGGGCGCGATAAACGACACCCATACCCCCGCGGCCGAGTTCCTCAATGATCTGATAACCGGCCAGATTCGACGGCTGAAATTGCTCTTCTTGGCGTATGTCATTCGAACCGGAATCCTTTCCGTGCTGACCCGAGGGGGTGGACGCTTTCTCATACTCTGCCTCGTCTTCCGTCTGCTCGCCACGACCAGCCCTATCCGCGGCGACTGCATATTCCATCGTGACGAATTTCGAGGCGTCTCCGCTGCCGTTATCATTGGCATCCAATGGTCCGCTTGACTCACCTTGAAGCGAGACTCCGGTGCCACCGGCGGCGTGGGAGTCGATGGTGACATCCAGCGACCCCTTGTTCGTTCTTCCGCTGGGCCTGAATTCAGTGACCGAACCGCAGAACGGACATACAATTTCCGGAAGATCTTTGAAGTCTTCCGTGACTTCCAATGCATGGCCATGAGGGCAGGATAGTTGGACGGTTATCAGGGCTTTTCCCGCAACGCTCCCGGCTTCTGTTTCAGCCCCCTCGATTGCTTGCGTGTGCGACTGGCTCGCGTATCGTTCGCCTCCTTGACGAAACGGCCGGTTTTCTCAATCACGAGTCGAGTGGCCGTTCGCGCGGCATGGGACGACTCAGACGAGCCTACAATCCCAATGGCAAAAGTCAAGTATCTCGACTCTGCCTTCATTGTGGAGATCGCTCGTCTACGGCATAGTTTGGATGCAAGCTACGATGCTTCGTGCTCAGGCTACAATATTAATGTGTAGTTGTCAGCAGCTGGCCAGCTGCAATATGGCCAAAATGATGTAGCTTTGTTCAGCACAAGAATCGCTGGACCAGCATAGCGTTCAGCTGTCCCAACACGTGCCATGGCACCGTTTCTTGGGACGGATTTGGCGCACCGGCAACGTGCGAAAGGGAGATTATGGCTGACGAACAACTCGACCGTATCCTCAAAAAGACGCTCGAGGACTTCCGTATCTCGCGGGGCGAAAAGCGTGTGTTGAAATCGATTCTGGACGAGCTCGATCCGGACGCCCAGCGGCTGGCGTTCATTCGTCACCGAGCTTTCGAAATCGCCCGTAGCGAAATGCTCGGTCCCGAAGCGAAGGGCGCCATCGACTGGCTCGAGGACATCGTCAAGATCCTGCAGCCAGACACGTCGCGGTCAGACGCGCCGGATGCGGAGGCCTACTTCAGTCCCGGCGACAGTTGCGTGCGGGCGATCATCAGGCTGCTACAGCGCGCGCGGCGGTCCGTCGACATCTGCGTTTTTACGATTACCGACAACCGCCTTAGCGACGCGATTCTGGAAACAGCCTGGCGCCGCGTCGGCGTGCGGATCATTTCGGACAACGACAAGTCTGAAGACCTGGGTTCGGACATCGAGCGATTCGGACGGGCCGGTATCGACGTGGTCGTCGACCAGACGCGCCACCACATGCATCATAAATTCGCCATATTCGACAATCGCATCACGCTAACCGGCAGTTACAACTGGACCCGCAGCGCGGCGGAGAACAACGAAGAGAATATCGTGGTGACGCGTGATGCGCGCATCACACGCCTTTTCCAGGGAGAATTCAATCAACTGTGGCGCAACTTACAGTAGGTTGAATGGAAAACGAACAGAACCTTCCACATTGTCTTTCGACTGGACGGGCGGAAGTACTGCGAAGAGCTATGTCCCTGGAACGATCTTCCATGGTGCGCGTGCAATCCTCGTTACCAAGGTTTGGGCAACCTTGCTGTTGCTGATCGTCTCGGCTTTTGGATCCCAATGCAGCTTGGAATCAGTTCGGTAGGCAATATTGATCAGGTGCGGGATGATTGTTGAACGGTGCCCAATTTCTACCGCTGCGTTTGGAGCCTTGCGGGAACGGACACACTCGACGAAGTTCGCCGTGTGCAGGTCGGTACGGTCACTGCTTTGCACAAACCGTCGTTTCGGAGCCCCTGCGACATCCCTGGTGATGCCGGCTGTTCGATAGGCTTTTCGTTCGGCAGCCCGATCCCGTGCCCGCGGTGCCGCCGTGTTGGTTTCGGGATAAACGTCAAAGCCGATGCGGTCGGCGATAATGACCGCCTTGGTGCCGTAGATGGCGACCCCGTGTGGACGGTCATGATCACCGTTCATGCGATAGTACTTCGCTCCCGGAGTTCGTCCACCAACGCCATGACCGCTCGTTTGAACCGCTTCGTAGCTCATGGTGAAAGTGGGAAACTGAACGGTCGCCTGTACGATATCCGGCGTGTTCCCAACTCCCTCGAGAAAGCGTCCTCCTGAAGCGGAAATGGAAATCGGATCGGGTTCACCCATTAGCTGTCGCATCGAGTCGAAGCGGTGGGTACCAAAATCGGCGACATAACCGCCGGCATACTCGTAGAAGCCGCGGAAGCTGCCGAGGAACCGAGCTCGATCGTAAGGAACGAGTGGTGCTGGGCCGCAATAGAAGTCCCAGTCGAGACCTTCTGGCTTTTTAACAAGTTCTCCGCCGCGTCCGCCGCTACGGAAACTGAAGCGAGGGCGAGTCCGGTTGTTGAAGTTCCAGACGCGAACGAAATGCACTTTTCCGATGGCTCCGCTCTGAATCATTTCGGCGGCTTCGGCATAGTGCGGAGCAGAGCGGTGTTGCGTTCCCGTTTGGACGATCGTGTTGTTGGCATTTGCGGCATCGACAAGAGCACGACCTTCACGAATATTATGCGTCAGCGGCTTTTCGACGTAGGAGTCCTTGCCTGCCAAGCTGGCCATGTAGGCGGGAATGGCGTGCCAGTGGTCGGGTGTCGCCACATGGACAGCATGAATATCGTTGCGATCGAGAACATACCGGAAGTCCTTGTAGATATCGCCCGAGTTTCTTCCCCAAGTAGATTCTTTGGCTCGACCAGCGTTGACATCGTAAAGATCGCAGTAGGCAACGTACTCGGCACCGGCAACTTGAGCCATCAGTTGGGCGACACCGTGTCCCCGCCCCCCGCAACCGATGAGGGCCAATCGCACGCGGTTATTCGCACCGGCGATTTGAGAATACGACTTCGCGCTAAGTGCCAGAGCGCTTACTCCGGCCACCGCGGTCGTTAAGAATTCTCGCCTACGCATGACGACCTCCGAGCTGGATTGGAATTGAAAGACGGATAAGGTTTAGTTTTCCTTTCCGTCGAAGATGCTGGAGACCGGATCCCACTCGCCCTGAAGTCTTGCCAACAGTTCTTCGTCTACTTGATCAACGGAATCGACGGCAGCGACTCCGTCGCAAACAAATGTCGCTGCGAGAATGACGAGACACACTGGGAGTCGAAAAAGAAACACGACGACCTCCTGGAGGAGCGATGACCTCACCGCATGGGGAGCAGTCCCAATGACCCGGCTGCCCCATTAGACTCGGTCGGCGCGTGGCGTTCAAGAATATGCCTGATTTGCGGCAACACTGTTACGCACGAGATCTTCGAGTGCAGCGACACGTTGGCCGTTTTCCTACTAGGTTCATGGGCCACATGCCACAATCACGCTACACGATTGACAGGCCGTCGACTTGCATCTTGCGGCAAAACGTTCGATCATCGGAGGGTTCACCTGCTTGCCCTGACAACGGTCGGGCACAAACCAACTTCAAGCAAACTCTCATCCGCCGGAAGGAATTCTCATGTCGCAGCTTCGATCAATTACTGTCATCTGCTGCCTTGCCGTGGCGGTGGTCGTCGCCGGGCGAGGTGCGTTATGCGCGGCGCCACCGCGGATCGAACGTCGGCTTCCGCCCAGCGGAGTCGAGCTATCCGCCGATGATCGCGCGAACCTGGAAACTCAACTGGCCGCGATCAATGCCAAGTTAAGACGATTGCGGTCACAGGCGCTCGTTGCTGATGTGGAAGTTCTCGCCAAAGCGGTAGCGCTCGCCTTGCGGCACAACGAATTCTACAGCGAGAAGGAAATCCCCCGTGCGCATCAGCTGCTGCAACTATGCAACGAACGTTTGGAGCAGTTGGGAAACGACCAATCGCCTTGGGCGCGCGCCCGTGGGCTCGTCGTGCGTGGCTATCGTTCCAGCATCGACGATTCCGTTCAGCCGTACGGTCTAGTCGTTCCAAAGGAGGCGGATCTGACGCGCCCGCTGCCGTTGTACGTCTGGTTGCATGGTCGCGGCGATAAGACGACGGACTTGCACTTCATCCATCAGCGATTGACATCCGTCGGCAGAATTGAACCGTCCAATGCCATCGTGCTGCATCCGTTTGGCCGACAGTGCATCGGCTTCAAGTCGGCGGGTGAGATCGACGTGCTCGAAGCGATCGAACATGTCAAGTCGCAGTATAAGATTGACGACCGGCGGATTGTGCTGATGGGGTTCTCCATGGGTGGCGCGGGTGCCTGGCACGTCGGAGCACATTACGCCGATCGCTGGGTCGCGCTGAGCCCCGGTGCGGGGTTTGCAGAAACGGCCCTGTACAACCGCATTTCGCCCGAGAACTACCCCGTCGATTACGAACAGACGCTATGGGGTCTGTACGACGTTCCCAACTACACTCGCAATCTGTTCAATCTTCCTGTGGTTGCCTATAGCGGAGAAGTCGACAAACAGATTCAAGCTGCACGTGTGATGGAGCGAGCATTCGAAGAACACGGTCAGACTTTGAACCACGTCATCGGCCCCGGCATGGGACACAGATATCATCCGGATTCGCTGAAGCAGATCATGGCACTGATGCAACAGGCCGAAAAGCAAGGCCTGAATCGACGGCCACGGCGGATCACGCTGCAGACCCGCACGCTGCGCTACAACCGCATGTTTTGGGTGGCAGCGACTGGGTTGAAGCAACATTGGCGCGACACACGCATCGATGCCGAGCTTTTCGGCAATCCAGCAGGCGGCGACGGGCAGGTCACCCTGACCACAACCAACGTAACTTCATTACGGCTCGATCCTTGGCCGCAAATGGCCGGCACCAAGATATTCATCGATGGCCAGACACTCGCGGTCCCGACAAACCACCAGCCCGCCTACGTCGATTTGGAACGGCGAGATGTCTGGCGGATCGCGGAACGCGCGGTGGCACCGAAAGAACTGGCCAAGCGACCGCAGTTGCAAGGTCCCATCGACGACGTATTCCTGGCACCGTTTCTGGTCGTGACCCCGACGGGAACATCAAAGCACGCGCTGGTCCAGAAGTGGATCGATTTCGAACTCCCGCACTTCCAACAACGGTGGCTGGCACTGTACCGCGGGCGGTTGCGGACCAAGGCCGATGTGGATATCACCGCCGAGGATATTCGACGCTATCATCTGGTGGTGTGGGGTGATGCCGATTCCAATCAGATCCTCCGCCGCGCCATGTCGGCCACCAGCGCTAGGTTGCCAATTCGTTGGACCGAGGATGCGATTGAGGTTGGAACGCGGCATTTTGCGGCCGAACAACACATCCCGGCGTTGATTCATCCGAATCCCTTGAACCCCGCAAAGTATCTGGTCCTCAACAGCGGACCAACTTTTCGGGAAGGGCACGACCGGACAAACTCACTTCAGAACCCCAAACTCCCCGACTGGGCCGTGATTGACCTCTCGCAACCTTCCTCGGACATCTCGCCAGGCAGGATCGTGGCCGCCGACTTCTTTGACGAACACTGGCAACTGAAGAACGACAAGTGAGCGGTTGTCGATGATGACAACTTCACCCTGCGCGCGGAACACCGGACATCCCACATGACGCAGTTGCAGCTCGAAGTCTTTTCTGACTACATCTGATCATTACTCAGAAGAGCACGTGGTAGGAAACAAATACGCCTTCGCGATCGTAGCGCGGGTCGTCGGAAATTCCGATTGTCGCCAACGATTCCAGATACGTCCTTGCACCAAGCTTACGCAAGTATCGCATCCCAATCCCCCAGACCGGTTCGCCGTCTGGTGCATCGAACGCGATCTCTGGAACAAACGACTCATCCGCGTGATGGCGAAACAGTTGGACGCCTAAGGCAACGCCCCAACGCTTGCCCGTCGCGACGCCTGCGGAGATGCGGACAAGCGGATTGGTTTCAAACGTCGAACGAAGGCGATTCAAATTGCCTCCGCTGATTGGGCTCCATCCCGAGCTCGCGTGAAAGGCGTTGCAATAAAACACGCCTTTGTTAACGCCAAATTGGTTTTCGTGAAAGAACCGCGTGTAGTTGCTTTCCAACACGAACAGCTGGCCGCCACCAAGTCCGCCAAGGTCGTCCCATTTGAACAGTCCGCGCGCCGCCAGCGCGAGCGGACCGAAGATCTTCGTACCGCTGATGGCGGCATATCGAGCGTCGCGCCTCGAATCAACGTCGTTTTGTTGCAGCAAGTAACTTAGTTCGTAAAAAGTCCGTCGATGGTCAATCGCAGCATTCACTCCGTACAACCGGTTGTCGCCTGCTGCATTCTCGACGTCGTTCAGCGCATAGAGAAACTGCACATTCAGGTTGCTCAGCCCGCCCCACAGGATTGTGTTCTTGCCGAGGCCGACACCCAGAATCTCGGCGTTCATGAGCAGTGAGTTGTGAAGCGCCACCGGGAATTTTCCAACGGCAACGTTGTAGTCCAGCACCGCAAAAGGACTCACAATACCTCCCAAGATGCTCTGAAGTTCGCCTTCGAACCAGAACCGGTCAGGTTCCGCGTGCGCGTTGTCGACGTATCCTTTGGGGTTACTGAGCTGGAAGAACGAGCCTCCCGTATTGCCCTCTCCCAGCGGCCGAAATTGCACATGGAACCGTTCCGTTCCGGTCAGCCGTAGATCCAGGTCCAGTGTTAACTGGTGACCGACGGCGTCTTGTCGCTGGCTGTTCTGCTCGAAAGCGAAGCCGAAGAGTTCGTAGCCTCCGGAACCCACGAAGCGAACGTCCCACATGTACCCTTGGTCACCAAACCACTTCAGACAAGTTGCAACGGGTGGTCCCGTTCCTTGGAACTCGGAAAACGCCGTGACGGGTCGAGGCTCCTGCCAGGTCTCGGGCAACCGTAAGACATCCACATGCGCGCTGCTGGTTTCCTCTGGCCAGTGCAACCGATCGCCTTCGGGAGTGTACAAGTACGACCCGCCGTGATTCCAGAGTTCGTACTCCAAGGGCGGAAGCGCAGGGAGATCGCTAGCGCTGGGATCCGGAGGCAGCGCCGGGAATTCACTATGTGATTGCCGCGTCAGATCGACAGGCTCGGCACGCCGCGAAGCGGCTTCGCTATCCAAGGCAAATGCCGCGCGCCGCGCCCCGGTCTGCGCATGGACATTCCCCGACGACGCAAACAGAGCGACGACAATCAGGAACCAGGGCCCAATCCACGCTGCGTTCAAGCAATACCCCAATGTTGTTCAGTTGGTGGTTTGTGTTGTCGAATCTAGAGCCCTACAAGCCAACCTGTAGCACGGATTGAGAGTGATCAATTTCTACGATTTCCAACAAGTGCTTGAGATGGGGCACACCGACATGGTCCATCAGCGTCGGGGGCATGTGCCGAAAGTTGAGTCGCACGTCAACCGTGTAGATCCCGGAACAATTGGGCAGATCGATTGGGTAGTGTTTCTCCATCGTTGCCAAGGGTGTCAGACTGCCTTTCGCAATTCGAAAACCAGCCGGTCTTCCAAACAGTTGCGACACACCCGTCGCGGGCCGCAGCACGCTGACCGGCTGTACGCGCCCATTCTACAACGTCGGTCGTCAGGACGCGTTTTGTGACTCTAGCGATTTAATGGGGACGGCGTTTCAGGAAACCGGTGGACCGGTCGGCTGAAACATGCTGATGGTGCGATGCATGCAGCTTGCGACGCGG
>PVBE011555153.1_pt1 | contig 18283 bp, 10 predicted proteins | sample 1631181 | NCBI WGS metagenome assembly PVBE01 (sample SAMN08397723, study PRJNA350692) | Marine metagenome, whole genome shotgun sequencing project. | isolation source: water | place: Pacific Ocean | collected 2012-04
GCGGATGGTACCGGGCTTCTTGAACAGAGGACTTGAGCTTCGGCTCATCGTCACCGCTGCCCAACTCCAACGCACGGGCCATCACAACTCTGATTCCCGCTCAAACTGCGCCCGTCGCGAAGTCAAATCCTTACTGGTTCGGCTTTTACCTGTTCTTCGAACATTTCTTCGACCTTTTTGTCTTCCTCATGATGCTCGGCGTCCAGCAGTTCTTCATCTTCGAGCGAATCCAGGATCAACAGAGGGTCCACCAATTGCCAAGCCGGCATTTGCGCGAGCAGACTACTGACCAGCCAACCGCCGCGGATGGTCCACAAGACGTAGCCTGCGGTCACCACACTAGACACGCCCGCTGTCGTTCCCGCGACGACGGGGGTCGTGGCGTTGTGGTTGTCCACTTGTTTTTTCAATTCATCCAAATCCTGCCAGACCATCGTGTCGAGGACGAACGTGAGGCCGTCGTCAATTGAACCTAGAACCTGCGACATCGCGGCCCGGATCGGCCCCGACTGCCTATTAGACGTCATCCTGCTCACTTCGTAGCTGAATGACACTTGCTGAAGAATGGTCGGATCTGCCAGTGCATCCACTGTCTCATCCTCAGTTGTTTCATCCTCCGTTGTCTCATCCTCCGTTGTCTCATCCTCCCTTGTCTCATCCTCCGTGCGATCATCCTCGGCAGGCTTTTCGGCTGGAGGCAAGATACCGGGGTTCACGACGATCGTCACCGTCGCCACATTCCCGCTGGCTGTCCCATCGTTGGCGATGTAGCTGAATTGAATCGTGCCCACGAATCCAGGGAGTGGTTCATACATAAAGGAACCATCGGCGCTAATCGTCAGTGTTCCCGCCGCGGGCCCGGCCAGAAGGACCGCCGTTAGCGGATCACCATCTTCGTCACTATCTCCCGCCAACACACCGGTTGCGGCCACATTCAGGATCGATCTATTGCGGGTCCTGTAGCCAACGTCACTCGAAACCGGCGATTCGTTTACATTGGTCACGGTGGCGTTGATCGCTTGCACGTCCGTCCCGCCGTTGCCGTCGTCCGCGGTGACCTGGACTTCATAAGCGTTGTCGGTATCGGCATCGGTTGGCGATTCGAAGTCCGGTGCGGTGCTGAACGTCAGCACGCCCGTCGCAGCGTTGATTGAAAACGCTGTCAGATCGGCACCGCCGGTGAGCGAATACGTGATCGTATCGGCCGGCAGGTCTATATCGGTCGCACTGACCGTCAATACGGCGGTCTGGTTCTCGCTGACACTTGCTGCGTTGGGTGAGATGATTGTTGGTGCGTCATTGACAGAGCTCACTGTGATGGCAAAAGTGTCGTCATCGGTCAATGGTCCACCCGAGCCAGTGTTCCCCTGATCATCGGTGATGATCTGCAGGCTGGCCGCGCCGCTGAATTCAGGCGTGGGGTCGAACGTCAGGCCGTCCAGCGCCGCGTTGATGTTGGCGACGGTACCCGTAAAGGTCATCGTCGCGTCATCCAGTCCGTCACCAACCGAAAAGGTCACACCAGACGAAAAGCGTTGGGCATAGACGCCGCTCTTGCCATCGAGGTTGTCCTGAGCTTGGCTTTCCCAAACCACAACGAAGTCCCCGGACGCATCCACGGCCAGCTGAGCATTCGACTGGTTGTTGGACGTCGTGGTGTTGACCAGAAACTCAACCCCGTTTCGAATCAGGTCATCAAGTGTGATGGTGCCATTCGTTGCTGTCAGCGTGACCTCGACCGAACTGCCGCCCGCATCCAGATCGCTGATCGAGATCAGGTTGCCACCACCGGTGTCAAACACCAGCGCCGCGTCTTCATTGGTGGCCTGGGCGCCGGGTACGCTGTTCAGCGGCGGATCGTTGGCGGGGTTAACGGTAGTCCACGGTCAACAGTGGTCGGAAGGCGATTGTTCCTTCATCAGAAGCGTAGAACTTCCAAGGGTCGTCGTGATCGTTGAAGATTGCCCAGCCGTCGTTGGTGGTGCCGTCGGACCAGGTTTGCAGGCCGGCTGCCAGACCGCTGAAGACGTGCGATCCGGTGGTACCGGGGTCATCCAAGGTGCCGGCCACGGTCGAGCTCGCCTCGACATCATCCAGTGAGATTCCGGCCACCATCGAATTCCAAGTATCGCTTTCCGTCCAACCGGTCAGCATACGATACAGTTCGACATTCGCCGCCGCATTTCCAGCCCCTGAAACTTCTGTGGCTAGCGTGGCTGTATTGATCGTTGAACCGAGCGGAATCTGTCCTGCTCCGAGTCCGAAGATGTTGTCGAATTGGATCAAGCTCACCCGCTGTGGTGTGTTATCGAGTTCGATCTCTGTGTTGGTGCCGTTGTCCGTGCCAGGCGAACCACTATCCAGTTCGGTATCCGCCGTGTCGGTGTATCCTGCCACACCATCCTGAAAGGTCGCGCTGGCCAAAACTGAGAACCAATTCTCTTGCACCTGGTCGCTGAAGGCGATCTCTGTCTCGATCTCGCCAAGCGTGTGTTCCAGATCCCAATCGCCTCCTAACCCAGCGTGGCCCGTTTCGTCGTCGCTGGACGCCACGTCACAATCGCACAAAGCGCCCAGTGACTCGACCAGTGTCCGGCCCGCCTCGGTCGACGCCAAATCGCATCCGTAGATCAACAGGTCTGCGCCCTCGCTGAGCGAGCTATTCCACTCTGCGATCTGCCCGGCATACCCGTCGACATTGACGTCGCTCAACCAGAGGTTGCCGAGATTGACGCGGCCCGCCGACCCGTGGGAAACCAAGTGGACCGCACTCAGGTCAGTGTAGCCTAGCAACACGTCACTGATCTGTTCGATGCCGTTGCGGTTTTCGTCTAACATGACGATCTCGAACTGACGCACCGGGTCTGCGTCGCGGAGCAGATCCGCGACCAGTCGTTCGTAGTCCTGGACGCCTTGGTCGACGAAAACCAGTTCGACCTGCGTTTCGACATTCCAGTTGGATTGAGTGCGTTTTGTGGGAGCAGCGTGATCCACGGTCGAAGGCGGCGAGGCGATGGCTGCCAGCTCTTCGGCCGCATCAGGCGCCGCGTCGACGGGCATCAGTACGTCGCCGATTGGCGACGCGCTAAGCATGATCCGGTCTTCCAATTGGGCGAGATCGAGTTCCGCGCGGAGTGGCAACGGGCGCGCGGAGGCAAACAACCGAATACGCCTCAGCGCATTGTTGACGGTGCCTCTTGATCGATTGATCAGGGTACGTATTCCCATTTCCACCTGTTCGCCAACTTGCTTCGTAACATCCTTACACGACGGACTGGGGAGTATTCTCAATCCCGCGCCGCTCTCGGTCGGCAGGAGCTTGATCCTCCCATTTCCGAATCAACAGAAAAAGGCGAGAGCGAATTTCAAAACTCTGTTGTGGTTGGTCCCCTGCCCGAGTCACAGTGACGCAACCGCAGTTTGGGGTTTTCGGTCAGGCGATCGGCGGCGAAAAACCCCGCCAAGCGTTGCTCAATTTGGTTAAGTAACCGCAGCGGTCGTGCCAGCCTGCAGTCGCTCGGTCGGATCCAAATATGCTTGTTGTGCCGAATGGCAGATGGCCATCAGATCGTTGGTCAGGCCAACCAGAATAGCCAGATCGGAATCCGCCACGACAGCGGCTTCCAACTTTCCGGCCGTTTCGGCCACTTCGTCCAGACCATGCTTGACGGCGGCCATATTCATGCGGCTGGCCAGGGCACCGATACCGGTGACGTCCTGCTTCTCCATCGCGTCGGCCAGTCGCTCGATCTGAATTCCCAGGTTCAGGACGACGGCCTTGGACTCACCGCACGACTCACCTTCGCGAGGCCTCAATGCCACCACATCCACAAACCGCTCGACTAAATCAGGATCGAATTGCTTGATCGCACAACGACGCAATTCTTGAAATGCCTCTTCTCGTGTGCGACCTTTGCGATAACTGCGATCGTTCACCATCGAATCATAGGCGTCGGCAATCGCAAGTATACGCGCACCCACGGGGATCTTGTCGCCAATCGGGAGCTCGGGGTGCCGTGAGTTTCCGCCATACCAGGCGCGGTACATCTTGACGATCTCAGCCAATTTCTGACTGGCAAATGTGGTTTGGATAATCTCGGCCCCGACCCGCTCGTTGCGACGCATAATGTGCCATTCTTCTTCTGTCAGTTCGCTGTTCTTGAGCAGAATCGCGTCCGGCACTCCGATCTTGCCGATATCATGCAACATACTGGCAGTCTCCAACACCAATATTTCTCGCTGTGATATCAGTCCATCCGCAGTCGCGGCGCAGAGGTCGGCTACACGGCGTGAATGATCAGCAGTTGTTGGGTCCCGATAGCTCAAGGCAGAGACGAGTGCAGTCACGGCGTGGAACGGAATCGACTCTTCCTGCAGCACGGCCCGAGACGTGCCGTCAGACTCTCTCTCATCACCGTCTTTCGTAGCGTCCCCTCTGCCGAACTCCGGATACTCGTCAATCTGGTCCCAGCGAACGACTTGGTTGCGACCATTGCGTTTGGCCACAAGGAGGCACTGGTCCGCCTCGTCGATCATCTCCTGAAAATCCCGTGCTCCGAGATTCCGAGACGAAACACCGATACTGATGGTGATGGTGACCTGATCGTTATCAAAGACCGCCGCCTCAATGGCCGACCGAATGCTCTCGCCGACACTCGCCGCATCCTCCGAATCGGCGTTGGGAAGGAAGATACAAAACTCCTCACCCCCATATCGGCAGACCAGATCGCAATCTCTCCGATCGGTGCGCAAGATCTCCCCGACTTTTTGGAGGGCAGAATCGCCAACACTGTGGCCATGGTTATCATTGATCGACTTAAAATGGTCGACATCGATCATCAGGCAGCTCAGTTCGCGTTCATACTGATCCGCATTCCACCAATGGGTGTCAACTTCCTGAAGGAAGACCCGTCGATTCAAACACGACGTGAGCGGATCGCGGGTGGCCAACATCTCGAGTTCTCGATTCTGACGACTAATCTCATCACGCGAACGGCTGAGCGTAGAGAGCATGTCGCGCATCTCGGCATGATTCTCTTCTGCCAGCGTCACATCGTCGAAGCTGACAAAGGCCCCGCGCGACTTGCCGCCGCCGCCCGCGATTGGTGAGGTGTTGATCTTGAAAATCGATCGTTTTCCGTCGGCACCTTTCAGCGCCAGCATGCGGCCCAATTGCCGGTTGCCATCCTTGAGCGCCTGAACCCAGGGATACGGTTCGTCTGTAGAGCTGTCTTGGAGCAATTCCCAATTAAGCGACGATGCCTTACGTCCAATCAAAGACTTCGCCGATGTGTTCATCGTAGTAGCGAAGGAGCTATTGGCGAGCATGATTCGATCGTTGCTGTCAATGACGATCAGCCCTTCTGCCAACGTATCCAGCGTGGTCCGCACTCCTGCCGGAATGACCCTGGACAGATCCAGATGTTGCAGCATCTTGCGTAGGTAGAAGAAGTACAGCACACAGCTTGCCGACACCATGAAAAACGTCAGTCGCACCAATGGTCGTTGCAACCAGCCCATCACACCCGGGCCAAACAAACGATGGAATTGCAGTTCGACACATCCCCAGCCCTGGTCGCCGCGGATGATCGGTACCTGCATCGTCCTATCCGCTTCTGTGTTGGTCGCGGCTGACGGTACGGATGACAAGTGATTGCCAGTAGCTGCATAGATCTCGCCATTTGCGCGACGCACCACGACCGATTGCACCTTCGAATTGGTCTGCTGTATCGTATCCAGTAGTAGCTCCAGACGCTCTTGATCGCCTCCGTCGATTAGCAGCGAGCAATGGACAGCAACTGCCTCGCTAAACCGCCTGCGTGCCTCGACCAAGTCAGTCGCCGGGTCCGGCAAAATACCAAGAGTGTTTGCCAGCAGCCACACGCTGAGCGTCAGACAAACGAGCCCGAATGTGATGCGTGTTGTGGCAGTGATTGATCTCATGTAACTCGACAGCGTAATACTGTTCTGGCTGCCGTTGGAGTCGGCTTTCGACTACCGCCGCGGCTGCCCTGACCCACGGCAATACGGGTCTCCGGGACAGGTTTTCTTGTTTTGGTTGCTTGCAGTCTTACGACGGTGGACTCCGTGCGCAAAACCCGCTCATTATTACCGTACCTTGGTGTGAGAGGTTGTGGACGAATCCTTGCATTCTTCATGAAGCCACCGCATGTTTGCGCCGTACTAGAGTCGGCAATGTCGGCATAACCGCCACGATCGGCACCAGCGATGGTGATCTGCTTCCTCGCACGCTTGGCGACACCCGGTGGTTGATTCGCGCAACCAGCTGCTTTCGAGACACACCGTCTGAAAGCGAACGATGATAGGCGCGTTCAAAACAACGGTTCGTCGTCCGTCATCTCGAACTCGTCAATCGTGTGACTTGACCGACCGTGGCTTCTTGTCCGGTCGGCGAGAATGAATTCCACCGTAGGCGGCAGGCCAACCGTTGCACCTCCTAATCGTGACGTACTATTTCACAGTCTGCGTCGGGAGCCGTATGCGCGCCCGGGTCGGCGCAACACCAAGTGCATTGATCAGTTAGTGTGGGAGTAATCCCCCGATGAACCAGATTCCGATGCTCTCAGTTATCCACAGGATGAACGTACAACTCTGGATTCAGGGTGCGGTTCTTTGGATTACAGCAATCCTGTCGGTGTCGCTGATGCAGGCGGCCGAGTTTGACGGGTTTACTGAACCATTCCGGGAAATCGACATCGCCTCGCCGGAACCAGGAATCATCGTGCAGATAACTGTTCGAGAAGGCGAAACGGTTCGGGTTGGTCAAGTGCTAACCACTTTGGATAACGAAGTCCACACTGCCTTGTTAGCCATCGCCGAGCAAAGCAAACAAGCGAGAGGGCGATTGGAGGCGTTGCAGGCGGAACTGAAGCTCCGTCAAGATCGTGTACAAAAATTCGAGAAGCTCCTAAAAAATGGCCATGCTCGACAAGAGGAGATCGAAAAGGCACGGATGGAATTGGAGATCGCAGAAGCCCAAATCAAGGCCTCTCGCGAAGACCTGCTGATCAAGGAACTCGAGTATCGCAAAATCAAAGTCCAATTGGATCGCCGCACAATCACCTCGCCGATCGACGGCGTCGTCACGTTCTTGCACAAGGACATTGGCGAGTTCGTGGCCCCCAACACGCCGGAGATCATGACGATTGTTCAATTGGATCCACTGGTGGCCACGTTTTCAATCTTGGGCCCAGATGCCGAGACTTTGACGTTGGACCAGCCCATCAAGATTCGGTTCCCAGTCAGCAAACGAGTAATGGAAGGTCACGTGACATTCATTTCGCCCGTTACGGACGCGGAGAGTGGGATGGTACGTGTTAAGGTTCGCGTCGCCAACCCGGGCGGAAAAGCCCGTAGCGGCGAGCGCTGTCTGATCCAACTCCAAGGTAGAAACTAGCTGGACAACGCTACTTTGGCATGTCAACACAATATGCAGATTAGACGATTCCCACGCACCGCGTGCCAAGGACAGTAACCATCACGCTCCATCGGGATGATCGATGCCGAAACGCGGTGAAATTGTTGTCCGGCGTCCGGGGCGATGCGTCGTCGACTCCCTAAGGCTCGTCACGGCAGAGCGTGACGGCTGCTTTGAATGTGATAAATCCGATGGCCGCCACGCAAACCGACACATTCCCGACCCACGTTGCGGAAGATGCCAATCCGTCCGCGCCCAGTCCACAGGTGATCACGCTGCAACAACAGCTTGTTGCCAGTGAGAGCGAGGCACGCGACAGTGGCGCGTTGCTCGAGCTATTGACCAAGCTCCAATCCGCCGACAGTTTGAGCAAAGCCTGCTGTTTGCTGGTGAACGACTTGAGGGCCTACCTGAATTGCGGCACGCTGGCCGTCACGATGCGGCGGGGCACTCGCGGCAACTCGTCGCTACGCTCGATTTCAAGCATGGCCGAGTTTGACAGCCATTCAGAGCTTGTTCGTCAATTTGAGGCAGCTTGTGACGAAGCCGTGCTCGGTGACCGATCGACCATTTGGCCACCGCTCGACGATTCGCAGCGTCACGCCACGATGGCGCTGAAAACGCTCTGCGCACAAACTGGTGCAACATCGGCGATCTGCTCGCTGCTCCGCAACTCCGATGGCAACATCGTGGGCAGTTGGCTGATTCTGAACATCGATCCAGAAGATGATCAGCGCACACACAATCTGGCCCACGCGTTTGCCCCTCCGGTGGCCAATTGTCTGGCCGCGTTGGAGCGTCAACACCGCAATGTGGTCGTTCGCCTGGTTCACTTTATTGGCCTGCACGGACGCACCCGCGTTGGCTGGATCGTTGCCGTTTTGTTGGGCTTGGCTGTGGCAGCCATGTTCGTGCCTGCTACTCACAAGGTCAAGTGCGATTGTCGACTGGAACCGGTGACGCGCCGGTTTGTTGCCGCGCCCTTCGAAGGAACATTGGAAGAAGCGCTAGTCGAGCCGGGTGACGTGGTCGCCAAGGGTGCGCTGCTGGCGCGTCTTGATGGTCGTGAGATTCGCTGGAAGCAGGCCGAGCTTGTCGCTGAGCGCGCGCGGGCGGCCAAGAAACGAGATGCCGAGCTGGCTACCGGAAAATTCGGTGCGGCACAGATCTCCAAATTGGAAATGCAGCGCACCGACCTTCAAATCCAATTACTGGAACACCGTGCGGACAACCTCGACATCAGAAGCCCAATTGCCGGTGTGATTACCAGCGGCGATCTTCAGCGTGCGCAGGGAGCTCCACTGACCCTGGGCCAATCGTTGTTTGAAGTGGCTCCCCTGGACGCGATGGTCGTCGAAATTGCGATTCCCCAAGACGATATCTGCTTCGTCAAGAAAACCTTGTCCGTCGACGTACAACTCGATTCACTATCGGGCGACACCTGGCAACTGACAATCGACCGCGTCCAACCTCGCGCGGAGATTCGCGACCAGCAAAGCGTGTTCATTGGGACAGCGTTGCTCGAAAATCAGGACGGGCGGCTGCGTCCGGGAATGGAGGGCAAGGCGCGAGTCCTTTGTCCCAAACGCCCGGTGGGCTGGCTCCTTTTCCACAAGCCGTGGGAAGCGCTGAGAATGTGGTCGGGGTGGTAACGTGACAGAGCAAGGCGATTCTGGCATTCGCGAAATCGGCAACACGGTTGTGACGCTGCGCACCGATCTGATCTTCTCGCCACGCCAAGATGGAACGGACATGTACTATGTGGTTCAGGATCCGCTGACGTCGAAGTTCTTTCACTTTGGCGTAACGGAATACGCATTTGCCTCGCTGCTCGACGGAAGCGTGCCTATTCACCGGGTTCTTAGTCTGCTCTCCACCACACTGCCAAATCATCGATTAACGCTCCAGGATGCGGCCCAAATATGCCATTGGCTCCTCCAGTCAAATCTGGCGCATACACCGGATTCCGTTTCCGGCAACAGACTTTCGGCGAGCGGTGCGAAATCGGACAAACAGCGGTCACTGCAACGTCTAAACCCGCTGGTCTTCAAGCTGCCGCTGGGGAATCCCAATCGACTGTTTGAATACCTCACCCCCTGGGTGCGTTGGTTGTACTCGCCGTTGGGAATCGCCGCCTGGCTGTTGCTGCTGGCACTGTCAGGTTATCGTGTGGCCGCGCACTGGCAACCGTTTCTGGCCGCGTCTCGTGAAGTGTTCGTGCCAACCAATTGGATCTGGCTGGGGGCGGGCTGGCTGTTCTTGAAAGTCGTCCACGAACTGGCACATGGGACGGTCTGCAAGAAATACGGTGGCCAAGTGCGCGAATCGGGAATCCTGTTTATCGTGCTGGCACCGCTGGCGTACGTCGACGTCACGTCCAGCTGGCAATTCCGTTCGCGCTGGCAGCGCATCTTCACGGCCGCGGCCGGTATGCACATTGAACTGCTGATTTCTGCAATCGCCACGCTGGTTTGGAATCCAACAAATGACACTCCGCTGAACCACCTCTGCGTCAATCTAGTGCTCATGTCCAGCGTGACGACATTGCTGTTCAACGCGAATCCCCTGATGAAGTTTGACGGCTATTACATCCTCTCGGACTTGGTCGGCATTCCCAACTTGAACGTCCATGGGCGACGGTATATACGAGGGTTGGCACGACGCCTGTTTCTGGGAATGCCGCGACAACGCACGCCCTGGACGCGTGGACGCGCTGCCATCATTCGAATCTATGCGGTCCTGGCGTTCTTTTGGCAGATTACCGTGACGGTCTCATTGATGGTTGCCGCCTCACTACTCTTCCACGGTGCTGGAATTGTACTGGCCGGTCTGGCGATCGTCATTTTGCTTGGTGTACCGTCGATCCGATTTCTGAAATACATGATCGTCGGTCGTCCGGGCGACCATCCGAATCTAGTGCGTTTCGCCCTCACGATTGGAACGTTAACAGCCGTCATTACGGGCGTGCTGACGTTGCTGCCGTGGCCCGGCACGCTGCGAAGTCCGGCGATTGTCGCCAACTCGACCGACTATTCAGTGCGTGCGGCAACACCCGGATTTGTTCGACAGGTCTTGGTTGAAAGCGGGCAGCGCGTCGATGCGAAGCAGCCCTTGGTCATCATTGACAACCCGGAAATGTCCGCCGAACTGGCCGATCTCAAGCTGGCGATTGAACAAGTCTCGATTCAATGTCGGGTGCTGAAACAGAATCAGAAACTCGCCGCCTATCAAGCGGAAGTTGAACGCCGCAGTTCGCTCGAACAACAGCTTCATGAAAAACAACTTCAGGTCGACAACCTGACCATTCGGGCACCTGCCGGGGGAACTTTGGTCGCCACGAATCTCGAATCCCTCGTCGGCACGTACCTTCACAAGGGATCGGAACTCGGCGTCATCGGCGACCAGTGCGACAAAAACGTGCGCGTGTCAATCGATCAGAACGACCTGGCAGGATTCAAGGACCGAGTGGGCGACATGGTGTCCATTGTGATGCCTAACGTACGGACGATTCGAGGCAGACTGCACGAGGTGGATCCGCGGGCGAGCGTGCGACCTTCACATCAAGCATTTTGCGCCGTTAACGACGGACCAATTGCAGTGCGCCGAGGCGACGAACCCAATGACGTCGAAACCGGCGCGGACATTTCGCTCGAGTACCTCGCACCCCGGTTCATCGGCATCGTCGACTTAGCGCCAGGTGATCAGTACGAATTGGCCTACGGACAGCTCGGCACCGTCTCCTGCCGGCCATTTCACGAGACCATTGGACAACATCTTGTAGCGACCGTGCAAGATTGGCTGGAACGACTCAAGCACCGCGCACAACCGAAGACGTAAGTTGCTTGGCGGTGGCAAGCCTACCCGACGGCGCGTTTCCGTTGGCGGTAGTACTTTAATCCCGGCACAAAAAAGCAGACGGCGGAGGTCGTTCCCAGAATCAGATGGGCAACGTCGGGGAATCGCGCCATTGCAAAGGCGGTCAGAAACATGGCCGCCGCTTGAAAATAGAACGATCCCGATAGGATTCCCGCTTTGACCACAAAGACGATGCCGGCGACCAACGCCAGGACAGGCGACAGTCTTAGTACGGGCATGTCGAGCACCAGCTCGAGCCAGAACAGCAACGCAATCGCGATCAAACTAGCAGCCCACACGTGAGCAATCTGACGTTCGACAAATGTGACTGGCCCGATTCGGTGGCGCAGCCACCAAAACACCGCTGCCCAGATCCAGAGCCCGACTGTCCACACGATAATGTAAACCCATCGCTGCTGAAAGTTGTACCACTGCAGCGCATTGGTCAGGGCACAGGCGATGAACAAAACCAAGCTGTGCCACATCCACAGCAGGCCCCAATGTTCGAGGATGGTAGCGTGATGAGTTTCGCGAAACAGACCTGCCACAACATCGGTAAAGCGGCCTCTGCTCGCCGCGATTGGTTCGTCGTTCAGGTAAGCTTCGAGATCTTCAGCCAGAGCGCGAGCCGTGTCGTAGCGCAGTTTGACGGGCTTCTGCAAACAACGTAACGCGATAATCTCCAAAACGCGATCAGCTCGAGGATTCACGACGCGCGGCGGCACCACATCCTGGTCACGGAGCATCAGAATGGTGTCGACGGGCGAGGCAGCTTGGAACGGTGGCCGCCCTGTCAACGTTTGGTAGAGAATCGTGCCCAAGCTGAACACATCACTGCCCGGCCCGACCGGCTCCCTGCCACCGGCTGCCTGTTCTGGGGACATGTACGAAGGCGTCCCGAGAATCGCTCCACTGTGCGTCAGGCTGTTGGCAGTGGCCAATGTCTGTTTCGCCAAACCAAAGTCCATCACATGCGGATCACCATGCTGGTCGATCAAGATATTGGAAGGCTTGAGGTCGCGGTGCAACACACCCTGGCGATGCGCGAAATGGACGGCCGTGGCGACGGCGGCCAGAATCTCGGCAGCCTCGCGCGGCAACATGAGACCTTCAGCCAGCCGTTGTGAAAGCGTCTGCCCATTCACCAGTTTCATGCTAAAAAACGGATGGTCGTCGATGTCGCCAACTTCGTACACCGGGACAATGCCGGGATGGTGGAGGCCCGCGGCCGCCTCCGCTTCCGCGCGGAATCGTTCACGATCAACGTCTGAAGCGAGCTGGCCACGCAAGATCATCTTGACAGCAACCTCGCGATTCAGGCTGATCTGTCGAGCTCGATAGACGACACCCATGCCGCCACGACCAACCTCTGCGAGCAATGTGTAATCGCCAAAACGACAAGGCAGTTCGAATGACAGCGCCGCGTTATCGTGGGCGGAATCTGTTTCGTCTGCGGCGGTTAGTGAGCCACTTCCGATCGCCTCGGCCACCATGACCGCACCCCACAGTTCCCGCAATTCGCTGCTCAAGTCAGGGTGCTCGCGGCAAATACGATCAATGTCGACGGGGAGGCCGCGCTGCGCATCGTCGGTCATTTGCGCCAGCAAACGTGCCAGTTGATCGTCACGGTCTGAAGCTGTTGGGTCGCTTTTCATGGGACCGTTGTTAGGGCTTTCAGGAGGATACCGAGGTTGCAGGCCGGCAAGAGTCAATCGTCGAGCGGCTGTTCGCCCAACAAACCTCGCAGTCGGCGTACGGCGCGTAGATATCGCATGCTGGCGGCCTGTTCAGACAGTTCCAACGCCACCGCAACTTCTTGATTCGATAGATGCTCGTAATGCCGCATCACAATGATCTCGCCGTCTTGGTCGGCCAGTCGCGCGATCGCCTGTTCGACGTGCCGGGCCATCTCCGCTTGAGTCGCCCGCGCTGCGGGGGTCAATTCAGGATCGCAGAGCTGAGCGACCAGCTGGATCGTCGAACGGTCGTTGCCCGGCACTGCCAGTGGCTGCTCGCGGTCGACACTCCGTTTGGCCGAACCTCGGTGGCGGCGATGAGCGTCAATAATCCGATCCTTGGCTATGTGGCGCAACCACAAATGAAACGGCATGGCGGGATTGTCCAGGTAGCCTTCCAGCCGTCGATTGGCTTCGATCAGCACGTCCTGGACGACATCGCTGACATCGACGCGGCATCGGATCTTCTGGTCCAACCGCATCTGCACCATACGCTGGATCGCATTTCGGTGACGATCCATCAGGAGGTTGACGGCGGCGTCATCCCCCTGACGGGCCCCGGCAAGAAGTTGTTCGGTCTTGTCTGTGTTCGGCCACATGGGAATTATTATCAATCAGTTCCTAACAAATCGGCAAGGTCGTCGTTATAGAGATAGAGGCGTTCTCCCTCACCACATGCGTTTCGTAGGGAAATCTACCAACTCGTCCCGCTGGCACGGACTTGGCGAGTGTTGCGTAAAGCCCTACGGGAGGGTAATTTGCAGACACGCGGAGCTTTCAGTTGCCCCCCCTTTCGTGTAAAATTGGATTTATGGTGAATCCGTCGAACGCATGGCCTCGTCTTACTTGCTGAAGAGGCACTTCACGTGACTAACATAGCTCGCAAGGGTGAGTCGCCTAGCGACACAGATTGCGGAAAGCTGGAGAACGCCTTCGCGCAATACCGCGGCGAGCTGCTGGGCACATTGTACTATTTGGTCGGCAATCTGGAGGACGCAAACGACGCGTTGCAGGAAGCTTTTATCAAATGTTGGCGACACCGCGAGCAAGAGCCGGAGGTTCGAAACCTCAAAGCGTGGATCTTTCGCATTGCCCTGAATACGGGTCGCGATATCCGCAAAACGGCGTGGCGTCGCAAACGCCAATCGCTTCCTCAGGATGAAGCAGACCTTGAGTCAACGCAGGACGGACCGCAAACCGCTGCCGAGCATCGGGAGCAACTGGCTCAGCTTGGCGAGGCAATTAAGCAGCTGCGGCCGGAAGAACAAGAGGTTTTCCTGTTGCGACAAAACGGCCAATTGAAGTACGAAGAGATCGCTGACGCCGTCGGCATTCCGCTGGGTACGGTGAAGACCCGTATGCGGCGAGCATTGTCCGATCTGCGTCTGGCTTTAGGTGAGACGTAGTTCATCACGCAAGACACGCTTAGTTCTTAGCGCTGCTTTTGTCAGCGAACAACTGCCATGAGTTCGAACGAACAACTGGAACAACCACTGTGGGAGCTGATCTACGATCTTCTCTCGCCCGACGAAGAAGCCGCGCTCCGGCAGCGTATCACGTCCGATCCCGAGCTGGCTCGGGCCTATGCCAGAGTCAAACTACAGTCAGAGCTGGTTGCCGCGGCCGCCAAGTGTGACGACACGCGCGGCACGCTGAAACGGCCTGGAGACGAAGTTGAGGATGGGGACGATACCTCGGAAACTGGCGTCGTCGCCAGCGACAAACCTGACTCGGTTTCACCCAGATCACGGTCGCACGCCTTTCGCGCAGCGAATTGGATCGTCGCGGCCGCGGCCATGGGCCTGGTTGTGATGTCCGCAATGTCGCTCTCGCAACTTCGCTCGCCCGCGCCACCTGAATTGGCAAGGACTGATACGACTTCGCGTAGTTTGGCCAGATTGAGTTCCATTCGGACCGTTGTGGCAACGCCCGCCGTCTGGAACAAAGACACGATGAATCCCATCTCGGTCAGAACATCGTCACTGGATGGCACGCCGGCGGCAACGTCGTTCGACCTGAAACTATACGACGCAGAGGGCGAAATTCAGCTGAACGAATCGTATGATACGGATGAAGCGGGGACAGCCCAGGTCGAGCTGTCTGGGTGGCGTGCCGCCAAAACGGCATGGATGGAAGTCGCGGTGAAAGACGACGTTTCTCCACCTCTTGCCGCCTCAGCAAGATGGGTTCGTAGCGGGCATTTGACCCACCTGACAACAGATCTCCCCACCTATCAGCCGGGAGACACCGTTTTTTACCGTTCATTGTCACTCTCGCGATTCGACCAACGCGTCGATGGTGAAGTCTCAGTCGAATTCAACGTGTTGGACGATCAGGGCAGGCCCATTCCAAGTGCTAATCACCTCAAGTCCAGCGAGCGGGGTGTCGCGGACGGAAAATTCTCCATCCCAGCGAATGCCGCCTACGGGAAACTGACCGTTCAGGTTAGCAGCCCGGACAGTGCGTTTCCCACGCAACAGCGCGACGTACTGGTTCGTAAGATCCATATTCCCCGTTGGAACAAAGAACTGAAGTTGGCTCGCGACAGTTACGAACCGGGTGACAAGGTGGAAGCACGGCTGTCGGTCACATCGCAAGACGGTCAACCTGCTGTGGGCACACAACTGTCAATTGCCGCCTTTGTGGATCAACAACCGATCAAGTTCGACGCACCGAAGCCGATGACCGATGCCGAAGGCAACTATGACATTCACTTTTCGCTGCCGCAATCGATCATTCGTGGTGACGCCGTCGTCACGGTGAACGTGGCAGACGATCAGTTCCAAGAGCAACTTGCCAGGGCGATTCCCATTCACATTGGTCGCGCCGATGTGCAGTTCTTTCCAGAGGGAGGCGAATTAGCAGCTGGCTTGCGCAATGACGTCTATTTTCAAGCGCGGGATTTGCAGGGGCAGCCAATCCACCTCGAGGGCCGCGTCGTCGACGCCGCCGGCAACGACGTGGCCCGGGCCGTAACCGTTCACGATGGGCGAGGTAGATTCGCATTCACGACGCAAGCGGGCACCGCTTATCAATTGATCGTGGATAAACCGGCCGGCGCGAAACAAGAGTTGATGTTGCCTACTGTTTCATCTGACGCCGCGCTGGTATTGCACGCCAGTGGCCAGGTTCTTGATCCACAAGATCCGCTCGACATAACGTTGCGCATGCGCAGCCCTGACCGTTCGCTCGTCTTGGCGGCAGCCTGCCGAGGTGGTTTGGTCGGCTTGCAAGCGATCGAACGTTTCGATTTTCTGGATGTCGCGGACGGGACCAGCGAATGTCAACGACAATTGAAGTTGGCACCAGGAGCCAGCGGCGTCATTCGCGTCACCGTTTATGATTCCAGCGATGTGCCACCAACACCGATGGCCGAGCGACTTGTTTTTCGCCGCCCAGCCAGGCAGCTACAGGTCCAGGTCGATCCGATCGATTCCCCGCGATTGGGCGAACAGATTATGCTCGGACTGCAAACCACGGACGAACAGGGGCAGCCGGCGGCAGCCACGTTGGGCATTTCGGTCGTCAACCAAGCACTGCTGAACGTCGCCAAGGACCAGTTCGCTAATCTGGAAACGCATGTTTTCTTGACGAGTGAAATTCGGAATGCGGACGAGTTGGAGGACGCAAACTTCTTCCTGGGAACAAGCGACGATGCAGCCACGGCGATGGACCTGCTGTTGGGCACGCAGGGTTGGCGCCGGTTCGTGGAATCAGGACTCGATCAGATCGTGCAGGCAGATAGCGGGAAGTCCCTTCTTGCAAAAAACATGTCCGTGCCAAATGCCAGGTACGCCGACGAAGACGTTTCAGACCAACTTTTCGATCAACTTGTCCCCGTCGTGCTGGACAATCGAGACGCGATTGAATACGAGCGGGCTGTGCCTCCACCGGTGGCAATGTCCACCGAGAAACCGCAGTGGATTCGGTCTCGCGAAACGTTGTCGCAACGCTGGGGAACCGTATTAATGGTCGGCGGGTTGCTGGTATTGGTCGCGGTTCTCGGTTTGGCAATCACTCGCTCACTCGGCCGACCGCAGGTTTGGATCCCGTCGGTTGTAACCGCGGGCATTGCGACTGTGCTCGGCGTGTTCTGGATGGGATCACAGATGAATCCCCTGGGCGAGGTTGCGTACGCGCCCGGCAGTGTGGCCAGCAAACCGGCAGCCACGGAATCGACAAGCGACGAGGCAATCACGATGGATGCCATATCGGACGGCTCCCCTGCTGCGGACGCTGAGCCATATCGATACGAAAGAGCTTTCAAGCAATCAGAGGCTCTCCAACAACCTCTTGCGGTTAGCCCCAAGCAAGCGTTCAGAATGAAGGCTGAAGCACCCCGCAGCGGGGCGCTTGGACAACGACCCGAAGGATTGCGATTCCCCGCCGAGGCAGCTGGCGGTGGTGGGTTTGGTGGAGGTGGGGCCGGTGGCAGCACTGCTCCAGCTAATGCCGCCATGAAGGGTGAGGCCGTTGGCAAAAGTGCCTCTCTCGACCGTGTGCGAGCAGAGTCGAAGGAACTGCGGCAGTCGCAAGTGCCCCGCCCAACGTCGACATTCGCCAAGGAACCAACGGCCAAAGCGATAGAGGACACTGAAGATCCTGCAGTGCGACCAACCACCGCACCGAAACCGTCCGAACCACAGCCCGCAGCCGCCGCGACGATCAGCGAGAGCGTGACACCCAAGGACGCGCCGGCGGCGGAAACGCCTTCACTCGAGGTACTCGAACGACAACCTGTAGAGAAGAAGTTGCCCGAACTGGGACGCAGATTTCACAGAGTCTACGTCAACGATTTCTTTCTGAGCGCCCGTCGAAGCGGCGCACCGTCCACGTTGTTGTGGCAGCCGCTGGTCATCACCGATGCCAACGGACGTGCAACGGTCTCATTCCAGTTGCCCTCAACCAAGGCGACGTATCTGCTGCGAGCGGACGCACACGGCGGTGGCCGTATTGGGTCTGGCAAGGCAATGATCGACGCCCGCCGGCAACCGTAGGCAGAACTCAGTCGAGCGAAACGACTAGCCGCTCTGTCAAGACCGAGAATCACTGACTACCGGCAGAGCCGGTAGTATGAGGAAGGCCCCTGAAAGGGGGCGACGACGGTAACTCACACCTCTCCCGCTTGCAGACTTTCCGACTTTTGTTGACGAGGCAAAAAAGTGGCCTCACGACGATTGGGCGATTTCGGTAATAAACTGGTTTTGGAGTAACCACCGAACCCAAACGAAGGAGGCCAATCTGATGCTAGCGA
>PVBE011920324.1_pt1 | contig 18283 bp, 14 predicted proteins | sample 1631181 | NCBI WGS metagenome assembly PVBE01 (sample SAMN08397723, study PRJNA350692) | Marine metagenome, whole genome shotgun sequencing project. | isolation source: water | place: Pacific Ocean | collected 2012-04
CGTCGGTGTCACCTTCCACCTGCTCTATCTGCTGTGGGCCATCGACGCGCGCAGACCCTTCCTCGCGGGCCTCGCCCTCGCGTTCGGCTTCGCGACCCGCGCCACGCTCGTCTTCGCGGCCCTCTTCTTCTACTGGCAGCTTCTTCGCCCGGCGAATGGCGAGACCTACGACACCCGCGAGAAGGTGCGGCGCTTCGTCCTCTTCAGCGCCCCGTGCCTGGTCGTCGGCGTCCTGCTGCTCGCCTACAACCAGGCGCGCTTCGAGAACCCGCTGGAGTTCGGCCACACCTACCTGGCCGGCGGCACGCTCCCCCGCATCCGCGACTTCGGCCTGTTCCACCCGGAGTTCATCAACCGCAACCTCACGGCGGCGTTCACGCTCCTGCCGCGCATCCGAGGCGAGGCGCCGTACATGCAGTTCAGCCAGCACGGCATGTCGATGCTGCTGAGCACGCCAGCGCTGGTCTACCTGCTGTGGCCGAAGCGCCGACCGGCTCTGATGGCGCCGCTACTCGTGACCTTCGGCGTCCTCTTCGTGCCGATTCTGCTGTACCAGAACACCGGCTGGCAGCAGTACGGCTACCGCTTCGCGCTCGACTTCCTGCCCCTGCTCGTCTGCGCTCTCGCCATCGGCGCGCGCCCGCTGACACGCACGTTCAAAGCGCTCGTGGTCGTCGGTGTGCTCGTCAACGGGTTCGGCGCGGCGACCTGGCAGGCCTCCCCAATCAAGAACTTATACGTCGACTTCGAATGCGAAGAGCCGCGGAAATAGGCGTTCTCGCAGCGGAATTGGTAGGCTTCTCGACATCGTGAGCTCCGCACGGGGAGTTCGAAGTGTCATCCGCCCGCATCCTGGTCATCGAGGACAACGCACGCATCGGCGAGAAGCTGGTGGAGATCCTCGAGCGTTCCGGCTTCGTAACCACCCTTGCGGCCGACGGCCGCGTCGGTCTCGACGCCTTCGCTGAGCAGCGTCCGGACCTCGTCCTCGTCGAGCACCTGGTGCCCGGCGTCGAGGGTGGGCGCGCTGTCGACAAGCTGCGGGCGGTCGACGACGAGGTGCCCGTCGTCGTGATGGCGACGTCGCCGCGTGCCCAGACCCGACTGCTTCAACGCGGCCCCGGCTTCATCCAGGGCTTCCTGCTCAAGCCGTTCCGCGTCCCGGACCTGCTGATGGGCATCGAGCAGGCGCTCAGCGCGCGCGAGCCGGCGCCGATCGAAGGCGGCCCCGTCGCACGTGAGGGCATGCTCGGCGCCGCCGGCCTGACGCCCATCCTCTTCGAACTCGTGCGCGAGGCCGCGGCAGGCGTGCTGCGGATGAACAAGGACGGCGTGCAGCGGGCCATCTACCTGCTCAACGGGCTGCCTGTCTTCGCCGAGAGCAACTTGCTCAGCGAGACCTTCGGCCGCTACCTGCTCCAGCGCGGGACCATCCACAAGGCGCAATACCGCGCGGTCCAGCGGCACATGGTCGACAACGGCGTCCGCCAGGGCGAGGCCCTCGTGGCCCTCGGCATCCTCGACGACCACGAGCTCTACGCGCTGCTCCGCGGGCAGGTGCGCGAACGGGTCGTGCGCTGCTTCGACTGGACCGACGCGACCTACGGCTTCTATCCCGACGACGGCTTCATCGACGACAAGCTGATGTTCCCGATGAACCCGGTCGCGCTCCTGGTCGAGGGCATCACCCGCCGGCTGACGGCCCCCGCGCTTCAGGGTTGGCTCGACACGCACCGGCAGACCAGCGTCGAGCCCACCGCGTTGTGTGATGAGCTGGGCGCGTATATCGACCGGCTCCAGCGCGAGCCGCTGCTCTCCGAGGTGCTCGCGACGCGCCCGACGTGCGGCGAGCTGGCGACGCAGCTGCGGCTCACCGACGTTCGCGCCGGCGCCATCGTGCGCGCGCTGCTCGAGCTGGGCGCCGTCCAGGTAGGCGCGCTCGGGCTGCCGGCCGAGGACACCGGCGGCCTTCTCGCGGGACAGCCGACCGAGCCGGGTGCGCGCGCCGAGCGGGTGGCGCTGGAGGATCCGCGCTACCGGGCGGCCGACGTGCAGCCCGCGGCCGACGAGGTCGCGCGGATCGTCTTCGCGCGCTACCTGGCGACCCGCGGCGGAGACCACTTCGCGGCGCTGGGCCTCAAGCCCGACGCCCTGCCCGACGCGATTGAGGCGTCGTGGCTCGAGTTGAGCCGCGACTTCCACCCAGACCGCTTCGCGAGCCACCCCGACGCGGAGGTGCGCGAGCGCGCCAAAGAGGTCTTCATGCGCGCGGGCCTCGCGTTCGGCGTGCTCGGAGACGCCGAACGACGCGAGCCGTACCGGTCGGAGGTGCTCGGCCGCCGCGCGGCCGCCGCCGAGCGCGCGCGGCTCGAGGCAGAGTCCGAGTTCGCGCGGGGCGAGAAGCTGCTGGTGCGCGGTGACGCCGCCGGTGCGCGTGCCGCGTTCGAGCGGGCCAACACGCTGGTGCCGGCCGAACCGCTCTACGAGATCCACCTCGGTTGGGCCACCTTCCTGGCGGCCGAGGACGACGACGACCGAGCCGAAGGCGAGCGCATCCTGAAGCGCGGCGCCGACCGCGATCCGTCGCAGGCGGCCGGCTACGATCTGATGTCGCAGCTCTACGCGCGCACGGGCCGCGGCGCTGCGTCGGCGGAGATGGCCAGCCGCGCCAACCACATCGCTGCGCAGACCTCCGGCGTGTCCGGCGGGAGCGGGACGCGTTGAGCGGCGGCGACGACGAAGACGCGCTTCAGGTGGTCGAGAGGACGGGCGCACACGACCCGATAGAGACGGAGTCCGCCCTCGACGACGCGTCGCTGCTCGACGCGACAGGCGCCCACTCGCCCGAGGGTACGTCCATCGAGCACGTCGAGGATCTGGACGAGTCGCTGGGCGAGGTCGAGGCCGCGGCGCTGCTCGAGCCGGGTGAGGCCGCGACGCTGCAGCAGGCGGAGCTTCCCGAGGGCGCCGACGCGAACGACCGCACGCAGGCCAACGAGTCGCCATTCGATATCTTCGCGGCCATCCCGGACCCGGAGGAGGCTCCGATCCCGCAGCCATTGCTCGGCGGGCCCGTCGAGCGCCGGAAGTTCCAGCAGGCACGGACCGCGTTTCTGCCGGCGGTGAAGGTCGGCCAGATCGGTCGCCGCAAGGCGCAGGCGCCGCCGCCCGGGACGCCGCCGCCGCCTCCGGTTCCGGAGACGCGCCCGGTCGCGCCGAGGGCGGTGACCCCCGCGCCCGCCACGCCCGTGCGGGTGACCCCACGGCCCGCGACGCCGCCCAGGGTGACGCCTGCGCCCGTCGTGGCGAGGCCCGTCACGCCCGCCCCGGTCCAGCAGGCGCGCCCTGCGGCGCCGCAGCCGGTCGCCGGCCTCCCTGCGGCCGGTCGTCCCAAGCCGCGCCGCACGCTCCCGCCGCCGATGCCGAGCGAGGCGAAGGTCGGCCCGCCGATGCTGGGCGAGATCCCGTCGGTCATCTACACGGACGAATTCGACGAAGAGCACACCAACGTCTTCCGCGCCGCGCCCAAGCCGACCGACCTTCCGCGTGGCCGGTTGGTGGTGGTGGAGGGCGAGCAGCGCGGGAAGACCTGGTACCTCAACCGCAACCGGACCCGGATCGGCCGCGGGACCGAGAACGACATCGTCCTGCTCGACATCGCCGTCAGCCGCAACCACGTGATGCTCGACAGGCACGGCGAGGGCTTCCGACTCGAAGACCCGGGGAGCGGCAACGGCACCTTCGTCAACAGCCGGCGCGTGACGCGGGCTGAGATGTTCGACGGTGACCGCATCGAGGTCGGCAACCTCGTGCTCGAGTTCAGCACCGTTGGCGCCTCGCGCGAGCGCATGAACTCGGAGCCGTCTCGGATCACCGACCCGAGCGTCGCGATGCCCGCCTCCCCGGTGCCCAAGCGGGTGCGGACCCGGCCCGGGCTCTATCTGGCCATGTGGGTCTTCGCGACGTTCCTGGCGGTGGTCGCGGGGATGTGGGTGACCAACGCCCTGACGGAGAAGCCCTCAACGCCCGAGAAGGGGCTGCCGTCCACGCAGGCCGCGGCCTATGTGGAGCGCGCGCGCGCAGCGATGGCGAAGGGCGATTGGGCCCTCGCGCGCCACGACTTCGAGGTGGCGCAGAAGTTGAGCGGCGCGCCGTTCGCGTACGCTGAGGAGCTGGCGCGTGCGGGCCGCGAGGCGGCGAATCAGGAGACCGTCGCGCGGGTGGCGTCGCGGGTGGACGACCTCACGCTCGACGAGGTCCGGACGATGCTCTCGGCGGTCGGGCCGTCGAGCGTGTTCGCCCTCGAGAAGCAGAAGCTCATGCAGGCCGCGCGGGAGCGAGACCTGGACCGCCAGGTCGAGAAGGCGGAGGCGGCGCTGGCCCGCGGCCAGCTCGAGGCGGCCCGGGTGCTCGCCGAGGCGGTTCTGCGCCAATCGGCCGGCCACGTCCGCGCGCGCCGTGTCGTCGACGCCGTCCGTCCCGGCTCGGAGGGTGGCGGGCGTGTGGAGCCCAGGACGCCGCGGCCGCGGGTCGACTCGGCTGGCAGCCAGCGTGCGCAGCGCGACCTCGAGGACGGCGCGCGGCACTACAAGCGCGGGCGCTTCGCGGATGCGGCCGTCGCGTTCGGACGGGCGGCCCGGCGCGACGGCGCGTCCTCCAAGGTGAAGCGTCAGGCGCGGTCGCGTGCGGGCTGGGTGAAGGGCTTCTCCGAGAGTTGGCGGGCGGGCAAGAAGGCGGCCCGCGACCGGCGCGGACGCGAGGCGATTCGGCTGCTCGAGAAGGCGCAGTCTTTCGACCGGCGGTTGGGCGGCCATTATCGGTCGAGGGTGCGCCGGGTGATGGTCGACCCCTACTACTTCCAGGCGATCCAGGCGTTCGCGCGGCAGCGGTACGAGGAGGCGGCGGTCAACAACCGGAAGGTGCTGCAGATCGATCCCGGTCACGCGCTGGGGCGACGGCTGGCGCAGAAGATGGGGGACAAGGCGCGGGCGCTCATCCGAGACGCTTCAGCTGCCCGCGACGACCCACGGCGGGCGCGCTCCCTCGCCCGGTCGGCGCTGTCATTGTCTCCGCCGGGGTCGCAGCTCGAGCGCCGCGCGCGGGCGATCCTCGACGCGTCGCAACGTCGCTAGCGGGGCTTCCGCGCACGCTGCCGGCGCGCGGCGGGGGGCATCTCGGTCGTCGACGGACGCCTCTTCTTCGGCCACGCATTCAGCCTGTTCAAGGCACCGCAGGAGGTCACCGGCGGCCTCGTCGTCTACGCGCCCTGACCGGATGCGCTAGCCGAGCGCGTGCTGGAGGTCGGTGAGCAGGTCGTCGACGTGCTCGATGCCCACGCTGATGCGGATGAGGCCGTCGTCGATGCCGAGCTTCGCCCGGTTCTCAGGCGGCACCGACGCGTGGGTCATGATCGCCGGGTGCTCGATCAGCGACTCCACGCCGCCGAGGCTCTCGGCGAGGGTGAAGACCTGGCAGCGCTCGAGGACTCGGCGAGCGACCGGGAGGCCGCCCTTCACGACGAAGCTGATCATGCCGCCGAAGCCGCTCATCTGCTGCTGGGCGAGCACGTGCTGCGGGTGGCTGGGCAGGCCCGGGTAGACGACCTTCTCGACGCTCGGATGCTCGACGAGCCAGCTCGCGATCTTGCGGGCGTTCGCGTCGTGCTCGCGCATTCGGATGGCCAGGGTCTTGGTGCCGCGGAGGACCAGGAAGCAGTCGAGCGGGCCGGGCACACCACCCGCGGAGTTCTGCACGTAGCGCAGGTACTCGGCGATCTCGTCGTCGTTGGTGACGATGGCGCCCAGGACCACGTCACTGTGGCCGCCGAGGTACTTCGTGCAGCTGTGGACGACGATGTCGGCGCCCAGCGCGAGGGGCTGCTGGTAGTAGGGGCTCATGAAGGTGTTGTCGACGATGACCTTCAGCCCGCGGGCGTGGGCGCGCTCGGTGATGGCGGCGATGTCGACGAGCTTCAGCAGCGGGTTGGTCGGAGTCTCGATCCAGACCGCCTTCGTCTCCGGACGGATGTGCTCGAGCAGCGCGTCGGGATCCGACAGGTCGGCCCACGAGAAGCTGCGGTCTGCCAGCCCGAAGACGCGCTCGAAGAGCCGGTAGGTCCCGCCATAGACGTCGTCGCAGCAGACCAGGTGACCGCCGGGTCCGATCCAGTGGGCGAGCGCGGCGGAGGCGGCGCAGCCGGACGCGAAGCACATGCCGTGCTTGCCGCCCTCGAGCGACGCGAGGTTCGCCTCGAGCGCCGCCCGGGTCGGGTTCTGCGTGCGGCTGTATTCGTAGCCGGTGTGCACGCCCGGTGAGGACTGCACGTAGGTGCTCGTGAGGTAGACCGGAGTGCAGACGGCGCCAGTGGTCGGATCGGGGGGCTGCCCGGCGTGGATCGCGCGGGTCTCGAAGCGGTGGGTCTTGCTCACTGGGTCTTTCGTCGGTGGGCCAGGAAGTCGATGACGTCGATCTTCGTGATGAGACCGCGGACCTCGCCGCGCTCCCAGACGACGATGACCTTGCCCTGGCTGAAGATGTGGTTGAACAGGCCGACGGGCGCGTCGGGGTCGACCACCTCGTAGGCGTCCGAGAGCGTGGCTCCGACGGACATATCGAGGGACTGCACGCCCTCCTCCATGAGCAGCGTGAGCAGGTTCGACTCGGTGACGATACCGGCGAGGCGGCCGTCGTCGATGACCGGGACCTGGCTGATGCCGCGCTCCTTCATCATGCCGATGACTTCGCGGACCTTGGCCGCCTTCGTCACGGTGTAGACCTGTGGCGACTTGCTGCCGAGCAGCTCGCGGATGGTGCCGAGCCCCTCCTCGGGATCGAGGAAGCCGTGCTCGCGCATCCAGTCGTCGTCGAAGATCTTGTTCAGGTAGCGCGCGGCGCTGTCGGGCAGGAGCACCACGATCTTCGCGGGCCGGTCGATCTCCTCGGCGTAGCGCAGGGCGCCCCAGACCGCGGCGCCGCCGCTGCCACCGGTGTACAGCCCTTCCTGGCGCGCGAGGGACCGCGTCACCTGGAAGCACTGCTTGTCGCTGATGCGGTAGATGTGGTCGACGATGCCCAGGTCGATGGTGCTGGGGAAGAAGTCCTCGCCGATGCCCTCGACCTTGTACGAGTGGGCCTCGACGACCTCCCCCGTCCGCCAGAAGTCGAAGTAGACGGAGCCCTCGGGATCGACGCCGATGAGGTCGATCGACGCCTTCTGCTCCTTGAGGTAATTGCCGGTGCCCGTGATCGTGCCGCCCGTGCCGAGGCCGGCGACGAACGCGTCGAGCTCGCCGCCGGTCTGCTCCCAGATCTCGGGGCCGGTCGACCGGTAGTGAGCGTCCGGGTTCGAGAGGTTGTGGTACTGGTTCGCGTAGAAGGCGTTGGGGGTCTCGACCGCCAGGCGCTTGCTCACCGCGTAGTAGCTGCGCGGATCCTCGGGCTCGACCTCGGTCGGCGTGATGACCACCTTGGCGCCCGCGGCACGCAAGGCCTTCACCTTCTCCATCGACTGCTTGTCGGGCATCACGAAGATGCACTTGTAGCCGCGCACCGCCGCGACCATCGCCAGGCCCATGCCGGTGTTGCCGCTGGTGCCCTCGACGATCGTCCCGCCGGGCTTGAGCTCACCGCTCTTCTCGGCCTGCTCGATCATGTTGAGCGCGATGCGGTCCTTCATCGAGCCGCCGGGGTTGAGGTAGCCCAGCTTGCAGTAGATGGAGGCCTTCAGCCCACGGCTCAGCGTGTTGAGTCGGACGATCGGCGTGTTGCCGATCGCCGCGCTCACGTCCGCGAAAGCACCTTTCATCATCGATCCAACCCCCGCGTTCACAGCCGTCCCAAGCGCCGCGCACGTTGGCAACGCCTGTTTTTTTGCGCAAGGTGGGTTTCTGTCCTACATGTAGGGCACACGTTGATTCCGAGGAGAACCCATGGCGACCTACACCGGCACTGAGCGACGCCAACACAAGGTCTTCGTCACCCAGAACACCGAGTACCACCTGCGCGACCGCGTCTGCGTCGGTGTGCGGGATCTGTGGACCGGTCACTGGCGCACGGAGCACCCGGCCGTCGGCAAGCACCTCTTCGGTGCGCTGCGTCCGGGCCCCCGTGGCCTCGAGGCCCTGGACCAGCCGTCGGTCGACTCGATGCTCTGGTTCGAGAATGGCGACAACGACATCCTGACGAGCCGCCTCACCACGGTGACGCGCCCGCCCAAGCGCGTCGTGCGCCAATACGCCGAAGCCGGCTAGCGGTCCCAGTCGAGCTCGCGGCCGAGGAAGGCCGAGAGCTCTGCGTTGTACGGCCGATAGAACTCGACCAGCTTCGCGCGCGTCGCCGGATCCATCGGCGGCGTCCGGAACGTCTCCTTCGAGCCCCGCAACAGCGCGCTCTTCGCAGGGCGCGGCAGGCCACGTGTGGCCGCCGGGTGTTCGAAGAACCAGCGCGCGGCCGGGTTCTTGTACATCGACGCGGGGTTGCGCTTCTGCACCGGCACGTCGACCTCCGGGTCGACGCCGATGAACTCGAAGATGCGCCGCATCACGCCCGCAAAGTCGGCCTTCAGGTCGTCGAAGACCACCATCAGCAGCTGCTCGCGCGGGAAGCGCTCGAGGTAGCGCCGCACGTATTGCATGTAGACGCCGCGCGCGACGTAGCCGAGCTTGCCCGGGCGAAAGACGGGGTCGCCAGTGAGCTGCGCCACCGCGTCCGGCCACCGCATCTGCTCGGCGAGCCGCCGCCGATTATCCCAGTATTGCGAGTAGCCGCGGTCGATCGGGTTGCGCACTGTCAGGATCAGCTTCGCGTCCGGCAGCGTCGCGGCGATCCGGTCGGCGGCGCCCGGGAAGCAGATGTAGCCCGGGCTCGCCTCGCCGATGGCCTTCACCTCGGCGGGCGCCGGATCGAAGTGGCGTTCGTAGTGGTCGAGCCCTTTGGCGACCTCTTCGTCCGTGTAGAAGAAGCAGAGCTCCTTGGCCTCCGGGACGAACACCTCCGGGTGGAGGTCCAGCGCGTGATGGAGCGAGGTCGTGCCGGCCTTCTGTGAGCCAATCACCAGGAAGCCCGGACGCACGGATCAGCCCTCCGCCACGCTCTGCAGCCAGCGGCGCAGGATTCGACGGGCCACGCTCATCCGGTAGCTGGCGGTGCTGCGCACGTCGTCGATGGGCGAGATGTCCGCGTCGAGCGCGTCGGCTGCGGCGGGGTCGACCGGTTTGCCGACCAGCGTCGCCTCGACCGTGGGGCAGCGAACCGGGGTGGCCGCCACGCTGCCGAGCGCGACCCGCGCCTCGGTGACCACGCCGTTCTCGATGCGCAAGCGGCCGCCGAGCACCACCTTGGAGATGGCCTGCGCGAGCCGGGTGCCGACCTTCCGGTAGTGGGTGACGTCGTGGTCGTGCGGCCGCGGAATCGCCACGCGCGTGATGAGCTCGTCCGGCTTCATCGCGAGCGTGCGGTAGCCGGTGTACAGCGACGACATCGGGACCCGCCGCCGGCCGCGCGCGGCGCTCGCGAGCTCGACCTCGGCGTCGATCACCAGCAGCACGGGCAGCGAGTCGCCGGCCGGGCTGCCGTTGGCGATGCTTCCGCCGATCGTGCCGCGATTCTGGATCTGCTTTGCGCCGCACGTCCGCGCGGCCTCCACCAGCGCCGGCGCCCAGACCTCGATCAGGTCGCTCTCGATCATCTCGGTGTAGGTCGTCAGCGCGCCGATCCAGAGCGTGTCCTCTTCGGCGTGGACGCCGCGCAGCGCGCCGAGGCCCCACAGGTCGAGGAACGCCGGCGGATCGATGGCGCCAGCCTCGATGAACACCATCACGTCGGTGCAACCGGCCAGCGGCATCGCCTCCGGGTGGGCGGCGCGCAGCTCCAGCGCGTGGTCGAGGTCGCGGGGCGTGTGGACGGGCGCCGTGCTGGTCTTCATCGGCTGATCCCGTCCACCACCGCGTCGATGATCTTCTGGTAGCCGGTGCAGCGACACAGGTTGCCGGCCAGCGCCTCGCGGGTCTCGGCGCGCGTCGGATACGGGCTGCGTTCGAGCAGCTCCGCGGCGGCGAGCAGGAAGCCCGGCGTGCAGATGCCGCATTGGGTGCCGCCGTGTTCGAGGAACGCCGTCTGCACGGGGTGCAGCCGCTCGTCCGTCGCCAGGCCTTCGACGGTCGTCAGCGTGGCCCCGGCGACCTGCGCCACCGGGATCAAGCAGGCGTTCACCGCGCGCCCGTCCACCAGCACCGTGCAGGCGCCGCACTCGCCCTCGCCGCACCCCTCCTTCGAGCCGGTGAGGCGCAGATCCTCGCGCAGCACGTCGAGCAGACGCGCCATCGGCGGCCCGTCGACCTCGACCGTACGTCCGTTGAGCTGAAAGCGGATGCTCATCGCTGCGCGTCCTCCATCGCCGCCAACACCCGCTCGGGTGTCATCGGCAGCTGGTCGAGCACCACCCCGACCGCCTGTTCGATGGCCTGCGCCACCGCGGGCGCCGGAGCGTCGTGCGGGATCTCACCGATGCCCTTTGCGCCGAACGGCCCGCCTGCGAACGGGATCTCGACCAGCTCGGTCACCATCGGTGGCGCGTCGAGCGCGGTGGGGATGATGTAATTCGTGAGGCGGTCGTTGAGCATGAGGCCGCGGTCGTCGGTGACCACCTCCTCGCACGTCGCGTAGCCGAGCCCCTGCAGCACGCCGCCCTCGAGCTGGCCGCTGCACATCAAGGGGTTGAGCGCTTTGCCGACGTCGGTGGCCTGAACCAGACGGCGGTAGAGCACCTCGCCGGTGTCGCGGTCGACGTCGACGTCGACGATCACGCACGACCACCCGAAGGTCGGGTACGCGTCGCCTTGGTAGGTGTCCTTATCCCAGACCAGCGATCCGTCGTCGGCGTATTGCGACTGCACCCGGAGCGGGGCCTCGCTGCTCCGCTTCGCCACGAGCGCGTCGAAGGGGCCGTCGGCGCCGACTTCGGCGCGCAGGGCGTCGAACAGCATCTTGGCGCCGCGCCGGACCACCTCGCCGACGACCATCGTGGTGCGGCTCGCCACCGTGGGCCCGCTGTCGGGCACATGCGCGGTGTCGTGCGGGGCGTTCCGCACGCGGGCGACGTCGATGCCGAGCGTCTCGGCGACGATGGCGGGGAAGATGGTGTCCGTGCCTTGGCCGATGTCGGTGCTCCCGCTGTAGACGACGACCTCGTCCCCTTCGAGCGCCACGTCCGCCTTGCCTTTCAGCGCCGCCTCGCCGTTGCCGGTGAAGCCGCACCCGTGCCAGGCGATGGCGACCCCGCGACCCCGCGCGACCGAAGCCGACTCACCGCCGCCACCGGGCCGGTCGGGGATGGGTGAGGGGGGTAGCTCGGCCTCGGCCGCCGCCAGCGCGCGGGTGACGACCTCGGCGGCGCCGACGTCCGTCAGGGCCTGCCCGGTCGGCGTCACGTCGCCGTCGCGGTAGATGTTCACCACGCGCAGCTCGACGGGGTCCATCCCGATCGTGCGCGCGATCCGGTCCATGTGGCGCTCGGCCGCGAACATCACCTGCGGCGCGCCGAAGCCCCGGAACGCGCCGTTGGGCGGCGTGTGCGTGGCGACCATGACGCCCTGGGTGCGGACGTGTGGGCACGTATACGCCCCCAGCGCGTGGATGACGCCGCGGCTGTTCACCACCGGCGAGAGCGTGTTGTAGGCGCCGCCGTCGAAGAGCAGCTTCGCCTCCGCGGCGAGCAGCTTCCCGGTCGCGCGGTCGACCGCCGTGCGATAGCGCAGCACCGCCGGGTGCCGCTTGGTCGTGGCGCGCAGATCCTCGTCACGGCGGTAGACGAGCTTGACGGGTTTGCCCGTCTTGCACGCGAGCACCGCGGCGTGCGCGGCCACCATCGACGGGTACTCCTCCTTGCCGCCGAAGCCGCCGCCGGTGACGGCCTGCACCACGTTGAGGCGGTCGTGCCCGAGCACGCGTTCGAGCGCTTTGACGATGTAGTAGGGGCATTGCATCGACCCGAAGATGGTCATGCCGCCGTCGTCTCTGGGGATGGCGATGATGCCCTGCGGCTCGAGGTAGAGCTGCTCCTGCAGGCCGACGCGGTAGGTGCCCTCGACCACCAGCTCCGCACCTTCGAGGACGGGGTCGGGGTCGCCGTGGAGCAAGTCGATCCGGTCGAAGACGTTGTCGTCCCCGAAGATGCGGATGTCGTGGCCCTCGGCGGTCTCCGGATCCATCACCGGATCGAGCGCCGTGTAGCGAACGACCACGTGCTTCGACGCCTCGAGCGCCTGGTCGCGCGTGGGCGCGGCCACCAGAGCGACGGGCTCGGTGACGTGACAGGTGCGGTCGGCCGCGAGCACCGGCTGGTCGTCGGTCATCAACGCCACGACGTTCTCGCCCGGGATGTCCGCGTGCGTCGCGACCGTCACGCCGGTCCAGTCGTAGCCCGGATCGAGATCGATCCCGTCGATGTGCGCGTGCGGGTGCTTCGAGCGGACCGTAGCCGCGTACAAGCAACCTTCGGGGCGCACGTCGTCGACGTACAGCGCCTCGCCGGTCACCTTCGCCCGGCCGTCTGCGCGAACGACATCGGTGCCGATCACCATCTGCTTCCCCCTTTTCCGACCGTGAACCGGTTTACACTGCGCCGCCATGCGACGCTACTGGCTGCTCTCCGGCGGGATGCTCCTCGCCTTCCTCGCGCTCTTCGGGATCGTCGAAGTGCTCGGGGTCCCGCTGCTCACCGACCCCGACCCCTGGTTGAAGGAGGGCGGAGTACGCGCGGCGGCCGTCGGCGTCGGGTTGCTTCTGGTCGACGTGCTGTTGCCGGTGCCCTCGAGCTTCGTGATGGCGGCGCATGGCGCGCTCTTTGGTGTGGTGGTCGGCACGGCGCTGTCCCTCGTCGGGAGCGTGGGCGCGGCCGCGATCGCCTTCGCCATCGGGCGCGCGGGCGGACCGTTGGTCCACCGTCTGACGTCCGAAGCTGAGAGCGCCCGCGCCGATGCCCTGCTCGCGCGCTGGGGCGCCATTGCGATCGTGGCTACGCGTCCGGTCCCGCTGCTGGCCGAGACGGTGGCGATCCTGGCGGGCACCTCGCCGCTCGGATGGGGCCAGCTCCTCGTCGCGGCGACCGTAGGCAACCTCGTGCCGGCCGTGCTCTACGCGGTCACGGGCGCGGCCGCCGACGACCTGTGCGACTCGTTCGTCGTCTTCGGGGTGGTCCTGCTCGTCACGGGCGCCTTCTGGTTGGCGGCGCGGCGCTTCCACGCCGCCGAGGACGCCTCGTGAGCTTCTACGCCGAGCTGGCGGCGCTCGAACGTGCGCGCCGGCCATTCGTGCTCGCGACGGTGACCGACACCGGCGGCTCGACCCCGCAGCTCGCCGGGGCGCAGATGGCGGTGTGCGCCGACACGTTCTACAGCACCGTCGGCGGCGGATTCTTCGAGCAGCGCGTCATCGAGACGGCCCGCGCGCTGTTGGCCAACCCCGCGCGGCGCGTTGATGAGATCGACGTGCACCTCGTGCGCGATTTGGGGATGTGCTGCGGCGGCCGGATGAAGGTGTTCATGCAGAAGGTCACCCCCGCGCCCAGGCTGCGCGTCTACGGCGCCGGACATGTCGGCACCGCGTTGGTCAAGATGGCCGAGCTCGCAGGCTTCGAGGTCACCGTGGTCGACGGGCGCTCCGAGTGGGCGGACGCGGCGCGTTTCCCGGAGGCCGTGACGGTCGCCGACGAGGAGCCCGAGGACCACCTGCGCGCGCAGCCCCCGGCGGCGGACGAGCACCTGGTCGTGGTGACCCACTCGCACCCGCTCGACGAGGCGCTCGTGCGGATGCTCGCCGCAGATCCGCCCGGCTACGTCGGCGTGATCGGCAGCCGCGCGAAGTGGGCGCGCTTCGTAACGCGGCTGACCGCGCGGGGCGTCGACGCGGCGTGGCTCGAGACCGTGCGGTGCCCGATGGGGCTCGACATCGGCGCGGTCACCCCCGAGGAGATCGCGGTGAGCGTGGTGGCCGAGCTCGTCGCCCACCACCGCGCTCGTGGTCCGTCGCAGGGGTTTTGATGAGGGGAGTGCCGTCATCGGCGTCGGCGCCAAGGAACGACGACGAAGGCGTGCCAGAGGCACGTCGAGGAAGAGATGACGCCGGAGCCGGCGCCGAGGGCGGTGCTCAACACGTCAGAACCCCTGCGACGGACCACTAGATGACCCACGGTCTCGTCCTCGCCGCAGGGGCCTCCTCGCGGATGGGCCGCCCGAAAGCGCTGTTGACGCTCGATGGCGAGCTGTTCGTGCACCGGCTGGTCCGCCTCCTGCGGCCGGTCTGCGACCAGGTCGTCGTCGTCGTCGGGCGCCACGCAGCCGAGATCGCGCCCCACATAGACCGCGTGGTCGTGGCCCACGCCTGGCGACGCGGGATGCGCGCGAGCCTGCGCGCCGGTCTGCGCGCCCTGCCTCCGGGGGCTGTCCTGCTCACTCACTGCGACCGCCCCTGGGTGCGCCCCTCCACCCTTGCCGCGCTCGCTTCCGTCCGAGACGACGCCCCGGTCATCCCACGCTACGTGGGTGTTCCCGGGCATCCGGTGCGTCTCCCTGGCTGGTTGCGCCCCCGCCTGCTCGCCCGCGACGACATTTCATTGCGCGAAGTGCTCCGCGCCCACGCCCCGCGCGCACTTCCGGTCGATGACCCCGGCATCCTGCTCGACGTCAACTCACCCGACGAACTTCGCCGAATTGGCTCAAGTCGCGCTCTTTCGGGACGATCCACCATATGAGCGATGGTTATTCGAGTTGTGGACCTTGCCATGCACGACATTCTGACTTCCGGCGAGCGCGAGCTTCTGCTCAACATCCCGCAGGACAAACGCGGCCCTCCCGAAGCCCGCCGCTTTCGCCGTAGCGACTGCGCGCTGCCGGTCGAGTTGTGGGTCGGCGCGGAGCGCCACCTCTGCATCGCCAACGACATCGGCCTCGGCGGCCTCGCCCTCACCGTCAGCGACTCGGTCCCCCGCGCCGTCCGCTACCACGTGCGCATCACCCTGCCCGGCCATCACCTCGAGGCCGACACCAAGCCCCGCTGGCACACAGCAAACGGCGACCTCGGCCTCGCCTTCGAGTCGCTGCGTCCCGAAGACATGTGGGCTCTACTCCAGTTCATGGGTGAGTCCGACGTCTGACCGCTGCGCTTGCATCGGCCGCGCGCGCGCTTAAGATGTCGGCCCGCCGCGCGGGAGGAGTGCACGTGTTTCTGGACACACTGAAGAAGGTCTTCGGCACGTCGAACGACCGCGCCGTCAAGAAGCTGCGGCCCATCGTCGTCAAGGTCAACGCGCTCGAGGCCGGCATCAAGAAGCTGTCCGACGAGCAGCTCAAAGCGAAGACACCGGAGTACCGGCAGCGAATCGCGAACGGTGAGCCCCTCGACTCGCTGATGTTCGAGGCTTTCGCGGTCGCGCGTGAGGCGTCGATCCGGGTCCTCGGCATGCGTCCGTACGACGTCCAGGTCCTGGGCGGGGCGGCGCTCCACCAGGGTCGCATCGCCGAGATGAAGACGGGCGAGGGCAAGACGCTCGTGGCCACCATGCCGACCTACCTCAACGCGGTCACTGGCAAGGGCGTGCACGTCGTCACGGTCAACGACTACCTCGCCACCCGCGACGCGGAGTGGATGGGGCAGCTCTACCGCTGGCTCGGGTTGACGACCGGTGTCGTCACCAGCGCCTCGCGCGACGACACCGAGAAGCAGGCGGCCTACAACTGCGACGTCACCTACGGCCAGAACAACGAGTACGGATTCGACTACCTGCGCGACAACATGAAATTCGACCTCGACCGCTACGTTCAGCGCGAGCTGAACTTCGCGATCATCGACGAGGTCGACTCCATTCTCATCGACGAGGCGCGCACCCCGCTCATCATCAGCGGGCCGGCGGAGAACGCCGCCGACTACTACGTCCAGGTCGACAAGATCATCCCGCGCCTCAAGCGCGACATTCACTACAACATCGACGAGAAGGCGCACTCCGCCACCCTCACCGAGGAGGGCGTGGACGCGGTCGAGCGGCTGCTCGAGCTGAACAACCTCTACGATCCGTCCAACATCGTCGTCCTGCACCACGTCAACAACGCGCTGAAGGCCCACACCCTCTATCGGCGCGACGTGAACTACCTCGTCAAAGAGGGCGAGTGCGTCATCATCGACGAGCACACCGGTCGCCTGATGCCCGGGCGCCGCTGGTCAGACGGCCTGCACCAGGCGGTCGAGGCCAAGGAGGGCGTGCACATCCAGTCGGAGAGCCACACGCTCGCGACCATCTCCTTCCAGAACTACTTCCGGCTCTACAACAAGCTCTCGGGCATGACCGGCACGGCCAAGACCGAGGAGCAGGAGTTCCAGAAGACCTACAGCCGCGACTGCGTGGTCGTCCCGACCAACAAGCCCATCATCCGCGACGACATGCCCGACCTCGTCTACCGCACCGAGCGCGGCAAGTTCGTGGCCTGCGTCGAGGAGATCCGGGAGCGCCACGCGAAGGGGCAGCCCATCCTGGTCGGCACCACGAGCGTCGAGAAGTCGGAGATCATCCACCGGCTGCTCAAGGCCTCGGGCATCGAGCACAACGTGCTCAACGCCAAGCACCACCAGCGCGAGGCCACCATCGTCGCCCAGGCCGGACGGTTCGGCTCGGTCACCGTCGCCACCAACATGGCCGGCCGCGGCACCGACATCATCCTCGGCGGCAACGCGGAGTTCTGGGGCCAGTCGCTCGTCGGCGACCTGGGCACCGTCGTGCGCCACACGGTCGAGTGGGAGAAGGTCGAGGACTTCGTCAAACAGATCTGCATCGGCAACGACGACAAAGCGCACGCGATGCTCGGGACCGTGCCCGAACTCGAGGGCGTGCCCGAGGACTACATCGAGCAGATCGCCGAGATCCGTGACGTCTTCGGCGCCGAGCAGAAGCAGGTGCTCGAGGCCGGCGGCCTGTTCATCCTCGGCACCGAGCGCCACGAGACGCGCCGCATCGACAACCAGCTGCGCGGCCGCGCGGGCCGCCAGGGCGACCCTGGGGCGAGCCGCTTCTACCTCTCGCTCGAAGACGACCTGATGCGCATCTTCGCGTCCGAACGCATGGCCGGCGTGATGGACTCGCTCGGCATGAGCGACGACGCGCCCATCGAGCACGGCATGGTCAGCAAGTCGATCGAGAACGCGCAGCGCCGCGTCGAGGGCATGCACTTCGACAGTCGGAAGAACCTGCTCGAGTACGACGACGTGATGAACGCCCAGCGCAAGACCATCTACGCGTTGCGGCGCGAGGTCCTGGGCGCCGACGACGAGGGCCTTCGCGAGCTGTGCCTCGACGCCATCGAGGATCTCGCCGTCAGCATCGTCAACACGTATTGCGACGAGAAGCTGCGTGCGGAGGAGTGGGACGTCGAGGCGCTGACCGACCGCGTGAAGTTCCAGTTCAACCACGAGATCGACATGACGGACGTCGTCGGCGCGCGTCTGAAGTACCAGGAGCACATCTACTTCGCCGTCGAGAAGCCCTACCTCGACAAGGTGGCGGAGGTCGACGGCGAGCAGGAGGGCCTGTTCCACCGGCTCGAGAAAGACCTCTTCCTGCGCAACATCGACGAGTTCTGGAAGCAGCATCTCACGACGATGGACCAGCTGCGGACCGGCATCGGCCTGCGCGGCTACGGTCAGCGCGATCCGAAGAAGGAGTACGCGAAGGAGGGCTACCGGCTCTTCACCGACCTGCTCGTCAACATCAAGTCCCAGGTGATGGGACACCTCTTCCGCGTCCAGGTCCGCTCCGAGGAGGAGGTGCGACGCGAGGAGGAGGAGTACCGCGCCCGCATCGAAGAGCAGCAGGAGCAGATGCGGATGATCGGCACCAAAGGTGGTGGGGACGACGACGTGCTCGACCGGCCAGTTCGCCGGCAGACCGGCACGGTGCGTCGTGAGCGCCCGAAGATCGGCCGCAACGATCCGTGCTGGTGCGAGAGCGGCAAGAAGTACAAGAGCTGCCACCTCAACTCCGACCGCAGCGGCGCCACGTCCCCCGACGGAGGCGACGAGGCGCACCCCTGACAGGGGGTCGAAGAGCGGGGACCGAGCCGCGGAGTCTTGAAGATGCTGGATGCAAGGAGTCCGAACCGCAGGCGTACCCGCAGGTACGTCGAGGATTTGGCGACGCCGCAGACGGCGTCTTCACGGCTTCGCGGCGACGCGGAGCGCTCCTTGAAGCCCTGCTAATGGTGGCGGGCTTCAGCTACTCGGGCATCGCCGCCAACATCAAGTC
>PVBE010717415.1_pt1 | contig 18282 bp, 18 predicted proteins | sample 1631181 | NCBI WGS metagenome assembly PVBE01 (sample SAMN08397723, study PRJNA350692) | Marine metagenome, whole genome shotgun sequencing project. | isolation source: water | place: Pacific Ocean | collected 2012-04
GCCACATCATATCGCAAATCGCACTGTTTTTGGCGCTCGAATTCGCGGTCGCGAGGAGCCTTTGACACGAGGCCCCCGTCGGCGCACAAATAAGCGCTATCGAAGTTCCACAGCGCCCGGAGTCAAGCCATGACCGATCTCGGTAATTCCCCCGCCAGCCGCGACATCGCCAACGTCCTGCATCCCTACACCAACCTCGCGCAACATGCCGAGAGCGGGCCGCATCTGGTCGAACAGGGCCGCGGCATCTTCATCTATGACGACAGCGGCAAGGAATATATCGAGGGCCTGGCCGGCCTCTGGTGCACTTCCTTCGGCTTTCACGAGGATGAGCTGGTCAAGGCCGCCGTGGCGCAGATGAACAAGCTGCCCTACTACCACATCTTTGCCGGCAAGGGCACGAACCCGTCGATCGACTTGGCCGAGAGATTGTTGGGGATCGCGCCGGCCAACCTCTCCAAGGTGTTCTTCGCCAACTCGGGCTCGGAGGCGAACGACACCATGATCAAGATGGTGTGGTACTACAACAACGCCCTCGGACGGCCCGAGAAGAAGAAGATCATCTCCCGCCTCAAGGGCTATCACGGGGTTACCATCGCCGCCGGCAGCCTGACCGGTTTGCCCTATGTGCAGCAGGAATTCGACCTGCCGATCGACCGGGTAAAGCATACCAGCTGCCCGCACTACTACCACGGCGCCGAGCCGGACGAGAGCGAGGAGGATTTCGCCACCCGGATGGCGGCCGATCTGGAGGCCATGATCCAGGCCGAGGGACCCGAAACCGTTGCCGCCTTCATCGCCGAGCCGGTGATGGGCGCCGGTGGTGTTCTGGTGCCGCCGGCGACCTACTTCGCTAAGGTCCAGGCGGTCTTGAAGAAACATGACGTGCTGATGGTGGCGGACGAGGTGATCTGCGGCTTTGGGCGCACCGGCAACATGTGGGGCTCGGACACCTTCGAAATCCAGCCCGACATCCTGACTTGCGCCAAGGCGCTGTCGTCGGCCTACCTGCCGATCTCGGCGGTGCTGATCAACGACGACATCTTCCAAGCCTTCCAGCGGCAGAGCGAGAAGCTCGGCATTTTCGGTCACGGCTTTACCTATTCGGGCCATCCGGTCTGTGCCGCGGTGGCGCTACGGACCTTGGAGCTGATGGAGGAGCGGGAAATTCTGGCCCATGTGCGCCGGGTCACGCCGCGCTTCCAGGAGCGGCTGATGGGCTTCAGCGACCATCCGCTGGTCGGCGAGGCGCGTGGCGTCGGCCTGATCGGCGCGGTCGAGCTGGTCGCCGACAAGGAGACCAGACAAAACTTCGATCCGTCCCTGAAGATGGGACCGAAATTGGCCGAAGTGGCGCAGCGGGAAGGTCTGATCGTGCGTTCGGTGCCGGGCGATGCGATCGCTTTCTGCCCGCCCCTGATCATCACCGAGGACCAGACCGACGACATGTTCGACCGCTTCACCCGCGCCCTCGACCGCTTCACCCGCGATACCGTGAAGCAAGCGGCGGAGTAGCGATCGCGCGGTTCAGGCCCCGTCGATTTGGTGCGCTTCGGCGAAACCGGCGAGGAAACTGGCCAGGTTCGCCCCCAGTTCGTCGCAGAGGTAGCCGCCCTCCTGCACCAGAACGGCGGGTAGGCCCAAGCCGGCGACCCGGGCGGCAATTGCGGCGAAGCCATCGGTCGTGACGCGGAGCACGCCCAAGGGGTCGTTCGCTTGCGCGTCGAGGCCGAGCGAGAGCAACAGCGCCGCCGGGCGAAAACCGCGGATCGCTTCCAACGCCTGATCGAGCGCATCCAGGAAGGCCGCGTCGCCGCTGCCGGGGGGCAGCGGCAGGTTCAGATTGCAGCCCTCGCCGGGCCCCGCGCCTCGCTCGTCCGCATAGCCGGCGAAATAGGGGTAGAAGGCCGCCGGATCGGCGTGTATCGAGCAAAAGAAGACATCCGACCGCTCGTAAAAGATCCCCTGAGTGCCGTTGCCGTGATGCACGTCGATGTCGAGGATCGCTACCCGCTCGCCCCGCCGGGCCAGCGACTGCGCCGCGATGGCGACGTTGTTCAGAAAGCAGAAACCGCCGGCCAGGTCGCCGTAGGCGTGGTGTCCGGGCGGCCGGCAGAGCGCATAGGCGTGCGGTGCGCCGTCCCGCACCAGTCCCGCCGCGGTCAGGGCGCAATCCGCGCTGGCCCGCGCCGCGTCCCAGGTGCCGGGGCCGATCGGACAGGCGGTGTCGGCGACGTGGTAGCCGGCGATCCCGACGATGCCCTCTGGCCGCCGAGCAATCCGCCGGGCCGGATGCGCGTTCGGCACCATTTCCGGGCCGGCGTCGGTGAGCTGGCGCCAGGTGGCGAAGCCGCGTTCGAGGAAGTCGAGATAATCCGCCGAATGGATCTCGGCCAAGCACCGGGCGTCGAACACGTCGGGGCCCGAGATTTCATGTCCGGCATCCCGCACCGCCGCCAACAGACGCTCCGCCCGCTCCGGCCGTTCGGGGTGTGGCGCCGGCTGGCCGCGGGCCATGAAACTTTCAGGCGCATGGCGCCGATGCGCATCCGAATAGATGACCCGCATTTAGACGTGCTGGCCGCCGTTGATGTGAATTTCCGCCCCGTTGATGTAACTCGATTGTTCGGAGCAGAGGAAATAGATCGTCTTCGCCACTTCCTCGGGAGTGCCGAGACGGCGCATTGGGATCGTCGGCGCCAGCTGCTCCTCGGTCTCGGGCGACAGAATATCGGTCTTGATTTCGCCCGGGGCGATGGCGTTGACACGAATGCCGAGCGGGCCGAAATCGGCCGCCATCTCGCGCGTCAGGCTGGCCAGGGCCGCCTTCGAGGTGGCGTAGGAAGCACCGGCGAACGGGTGCACGCGGCCGCCGACGATCGAGGTGACGTTGACGATCGAGCCCTTCGCCCCTTCCAATTCCTCCAGCAGGCCGCGCGCCAGCATGATCGGGGCGAAGAAGTTGACCTGGAAAACCTGGTGCCAGGTCTTCATGTTGGTTTGCAGCGAATTCAGTCGCTTGCCTTCGGCGTCCTTGGGCGAGATCCCGGCGTTGTTGACCAGCGCTTGCACGACATCGCCGTCGAGGCGCATGCGGATGATCTCGATGCCGTGCTCGAGATCGGCCGGGTCGGAGAGATCGATCTGGACGTGATCCTCGGGCCCCGCCTCCCAAGGGCAGTCCTCGGGGAAAGGTTGGCGCGAGCAGGTGATGACGCGCCAACCGGCGCTCGAGAAGCGCTTCACCGTGGCATGGCCGATGCCGCGGCTGGCGCCGGTCAGCACCAGGGTTCGGCGATCATTGTCTCCGCTGGCAGCCATGCCGCCCTTTCTAGGCCCAAACGAGCCCCGGCGCCAGCCGCCGGACGGCTCAATGCATCATCAAGACCGGCATATCCAGGTTGGCGAGAACATCGCGGGTCACGCCACCCAGGATCAGTTCCCTGAGCCGGCTGTGAGTATAGGCGCCCATCACCAGCAAATCGGCGCCGCCGGCGCTGGCCTCCAACATCAGCGCCTCGGCCACCGGCAGATGGGTCGGTTCCAGGGTTTTGACTTCGGCGGCGATACCATGCGCGTCGAGATAGCCGACCAGCTCCGCCGCCGAGGGGCCGCGTTGCTCGCCTTCCTCTACGGTCATGATGACGACGCTCTTTGCCGCGGCGAGGAAATCCAGTGCCGCCGTCACCGCTCGCGCCGCTTGCAGGCTGCCGTTCCAGGCGATGGCAACGCGGGTGCCGACGCTCTCGGGCACCGTCGTCGGCGCGATGACGATCGGCCGGCCGGTGTCCATGATCGCGGCCTGCAGCATCGGTACTTCGGCCGGATCGTCGTGTGCCGGGCAGGGGACCAGGACCAGATCGTGCAGTCGTCCGTACAGGGCCACCAAGTCGTCGTCACGGCCGACGGCGGCGGTGAAGCTGGCCTGGAAGCCGGGCCCCGTCGGCGTCGCCACGGGGTCGGCACCGGCCTTCTTCGAGGCCGCCTCGAAGATTTGGCGGGCATGGGTTTCGCGTTCGCTCGCCTCTCGCTCCATCGCCGCCATCAAGTCGTCGACCATGGCGCCGGTCATGCCTTCGCCGAGATAGGGCACGCTGGCCCGGGGATCGAGAGCGGGGTGCAGAACGGTGACCCGCGCATCCAGGCGCCGGCCGAGTTCGAGCGCCAACGCCAGTGCGCTCTCGCCGTCATCGGCGCCGCGCAGGGGAACCATGATCGAACCGATGCTCATCGCTCGTCCTCCTTCATTCAGGCCCCATCCTTCCACAATCCCATCCTCCCGCCATCAAAGAGCGCGCGCGTTGATGCGGGTCAAGGGCTTTCGAGCGCAATGCCGGCCTCGGCGAGCCTCCGCCGCGCCTCCGCCAGCAATAGCTCGAACGTCTTCCCGGCGTCGAGATGGGGCCAGGTCTCGGGCACCGAGCCCCGGGCGATCTGGTTTCGCATGACTTCGACGGTCGCGTCCGAGGCATCGACGCCGCGGCTCTCGATGCGTTTCGCCATGTCCTCGGGCCCGGCGGCCAGCCAGAGACCGGTGAAGCCGGTACCGGCCTCTCGCGCGACTTCTGCCAGGGCCGCCCTCGAATCATCGCGATCGTTGACCGCATCGGCGATCGCGACGTAGCCGGCGGCGAGGACACGGCCGGCCCGGCGGCGCAAGATCTCGTACACCTCGGCGCTGACCTCGGGCGCGTAGACCGCCACGTCGAGAGGGTCCTCCGGCGCCACCCCCAAGAGCCGCTTTCGGATCTCATCGCTTCGAAGCACTACGGCGCCCGGCGGTGGCGAGAAAAGCGGTGCCAGGCCTCGGGCCAGGGTCGATTTGCCGGTGCCGGAATAGCCGCCGATGCCGATCAGGCTTGGTGTTGTCGGCAATAGCAGGTGCCGGGCGAGATCGAGGTAGTCGCCGGCCTCGCGCCGAAGCGACCGGGCCGCCGCCTGAGACTGCTGGGCCGTCGCCATCGTCGCCGAGACATGCGCCCGGATGGCGGCGCGGGTCGAGAGATAGAGCGGCATCGGCTCCAGCCCAGCGATATCGTCGCTCAACAGGAGGTAGCGGTTCAGGACTTGGTTGGCCTCGAGGCGGAGCCCCCGGTGCCAGAGGTCCATCAACAGAAAGGCGAGGTCGTACATGACGTCGGTACGGGCCAAACGATCGTCGAACTCCAAGGCGTCGAAGATCACCGGGCGGCCGTTCTCGAGAAAGATGTTGCGCAGGTGCAGATCGCCGTGACAGTGGCGCACGTTGCCCGTCCGGCGACGCTCGTCCAATGTCGATCGATTGGCCTCTAGTCGCGCCAGCGCGGTCGCGATCCAGCCCTCGACGGCGCCTCGATCGAAGATCGGACCGGCAAGCTGGCGAAGACTGGCGGCATTGCCTTCGACGATGCGCAGCATCTGGTCGGCGTCCGCGCCATCGGCCGCCGGCTCGGCCCGGTCGTGGAAGTCGGCGATGGCCTCGGCCAACGAGAGCGCCAGTTCGGGGCCGAGCCGGTCTTGTTGTGCCAGTCGGTCCAACAGTTGCGAATCATCGAAGCGGCGCATCACGACGACCCAGTCGAGGATCTCGCCATCGCCGCCGAAGGCGAGCCGTCCGTCCGCCTGGCGGGTGATCGCCGCGACCTCGCGGTAGATTTCGGGCGCGGTACGGCGGTTCAGTCTGAGCTCGGCCCGGCAAGCAGCCTCCCGGCTCGCCAGGGTCGAGAAGTCGAGAAACGGCAACCGGACCGCCCGCTTCAGCTTGTAGGCGCGCTCGCCCGCGAGGAAAACCAGGGCGGCGTGGGTATCGATCCGACGCACCGCGCCCGCGGCCGAACCGTGGCTTTCGGGATCGGCGAGGAAGGCGATGGCCTCGCTCTGCTGCCGGGCGCCCACGTTCAGGGGCGAAAGACCGCCCGCTCCTCCTCGATGCCATGGGGGTCTTGGTGAATGATAACCTCGGCGCCGGCGAAGACGATTCTCAGCTTCGCTTCCACCTCGTCGGAGACTTCATGCGCCTCGATCAGTGACATCTCGGGGTCGAGTTCCAGGTGTAGCTGAATGAAGGTGTGCACACCGGACGACCGGGTCCGAAGGTCGTGAATGGCGATGACTTTGTGATGCGAAAGCGCCGTGTCCCGAATCCGCTGCCGCTCCGCGTCCGGCAACTCCCGGTCCATCAGATGGTCGCTGGCACCGCAGAATATTCGCCAGGCACCGTAAATGAGGTAGGCGGCGATGGCGAAGGCGAAAAGCGGGTCCAGAAACCCGAGCCCGGCGCGGGCGCCGAGCAGCAGGGCCACGATCACCGCGAAATTCATCAGCAAATCGCCGCGATAGTGCAGTGAATCGGATTTGATCGCGATCGAGCCGGTCCGCCGCACCACGTAGGCCTGAAACAACACCAGGCCAAGGGTCGCGACGATCGAGGCGCCCAGGATCGCGATGCCGAATTCGCTTTCGACGACCGGCTGCGGACGCTGCAGCCGGTCGGCCGCCTCAAACAGCAGGAAAGCCGCCGAGCCGGTGATGAAGGCCGCTTGCGCCAGTCCCGCAATCGCCTCCGCCTTGCCGTGCCCGAAGCGATGATTACGGTCGGCCGGCGTCAAGGCGTGACGGACGGCGAGCAGATTGATCAAGGAGGCGCCCGCATCCAGGCCCGAGTCCATCAGCGAGCCGAGAATGGCGACCGAATCGGTCTGCATCCAGGCCGCCAGCTTGCCGAGGATCAGCAGCGACGCGACCGCGACCGCGGCATAGGTCGCGAGCCACATCAGCCGACCGGCGCGCTCCGGCGATATCGACGCCCTTTCCGGCGCCGCGTAGGGACGACCAAGCTCTGCCACGGGTCTCCAACCGGTCGGTGGCCGCTCGGGCTGGATCAGGGGTGGAGCCAGCAATGCGACCACGCGTCTCCGCTCTGCTCATACAACAGCCGATAATGTAGTCGAGATGGCTGTGATAACCAAAATTCGATGCGCGCCGGCTCCAGGCGGAAGCCAGACCAATGCGGTGGCCGTGGCACCTCCTGGCCATCGTAACGCTGCTCGACTTCTTCCACCGCGCGTTCCAAATCCTCGCGGCGCGTCAGTACTTGCGATTGCGCCGAGGCCCAGGCGCCGATCTGGCTGCCACGCGGCCGGGAATCGAAATAGGCGTCGGCCTCCGCCGCGTCGACCGGCGAGACCGCGCCTTCGACGGAAATCTGCCGCCCCAGGCCGCGCCAATAAAAGCAGGCGGCGGCGACCGGCCGTTCCTGGATCTCGCGCGCCTTGTGGCTTTCCAGGTTGGTGTAAAAGACAAAGCGGCCGGCCTCGTCGACATCCTTGAGCAACACCGTGCGGATCGACGGTCTGCCGTCGGTGGCCACCGTCGTCAACGCCATGGCGTTGGGATTGATCGTCTCGCTCGCCTCGGCATCGCCGAGCCAGGCCCGGAACAGTGCAATCGGCTCGTCGTACTCTGGAATCGTCATGATTTTCGCTACCTCTTTTGGGGCCCGGCCTGAAAAATAGGCCTAAGTCCTTGGTTTTGAAAGCAGCGCAGTGAAAACAGTGGCAAAATGCCGCGGCGGTGCCATTCTGTTTACCGATTCTGTTCCTATATTAAGGAAATAGGATGCGGTTCTGGGGGGGTTTAGCCCGCCGGGGGCCGAGAAATGCCACCAACATCGGAAGGGATTTGACCCATGTGGATCAGGAAGATCGCTCTCGTCGGCATGGCGGCGGCCTTTCTCGTCGGCTGTCAGCAAGCCGGAACCAAGCAGACCGTCGGCACCCTGATCGGCGCTGGCGCCGGCGCTTTGGCGGGATCGCAGATCGGTTCCGGTCGCGGCCAAATGGCGGCGATCGCGGTGGGTACCCTGCTCGGTGCTTTCGTCGGCAGCGAGGTCGGCAAGACGCTTGATCGGGCGGACCGCCTGGCGCTGGAGCGGACCACCCAGAGCTCCCTCGAGACCGCGCCCTCGGGCACCAGCACCTCGTGGCGCAATCCCGACAGCGGCAACTACGGTTCGGTGACGCCGCAGCCGGCTTATCAGACCTCCAGCGGGCAATATTGCCGCGAGTATCAGCAAACGGTCGTCGTCGGTGGCGAGACCCAGTCGGCCTATGGCAAAGCCTGTCGGCAGCCGGACGGGACCTGGCGAATTTCCAACAGCTGAGCCCGTAGGGAAGGGCGGCGGCGGACCCTTGCCGCCGGTCCTTCGATGGCGCAATCTAATGGGCGCTGCTTGAAACCGCTCGGACCAGCAGGCGTGAGCCGACACCCGTGATAAAGCGATTGCTCGCCGGATGCGTCTTCTGGGCCATCTGCGTCGTCGCGACCCCGGCTTCCGCGGATTTCGACAGCGGCGTCCGAGCGTACGACCGGGGCGACTACGAAACCGCATTCGAGGCATGGATGCCGCTGGCCCGCGACGACGACCCCGCGGCGCAGCGCAACATCGCGCACCTCTATCGCTTCGGGCTCGGGGTCGCGCAGGATTTCAAGGAAGCCGCCTACTGGTATCGCGAGGCCTCCGAGATGGGTCTCTCGGGGGCGCAGGCCAACCTTGCGATCATGTACCTGCGTGGCCAAGGCTTGCCCGCGGATGCCGAAAGGGCCGGCTATTGGTTCGGCCGAGCCGCGGTCGCCGGGCATGCGATCTCGCGATACAATCTGGGCCTCCTCTATCTGAGGGGCGAGGGCGTGGACCGTGACGAGGCCCGGGCCATGGGCTGGTTCCATCTCGCCGCCAAATCCGGCCATCGCCAAGCCTTGGAGGCGCTTTCGAAGTTGGTCCTGGATGGCGCTACGGTCTACGGGCCGCCGCCGCCGCCCGGCTGGCGACCCGCGCCTCTGGAGGAATCGGCCGAGGCCGAGCGGCCGGAAACCGCCACCGGGTCCGGTGTCCAGGAAGTATCGATCTCGGCGCCGACATTTTCACGCGGCGTGACGGCGCCGGCCGACGACGCCGTCGCGATCAATTCCTTCGACAGCGCCTACCGGGTTCTGGTCAACGCCTTTCATGGAGATTTTTCGATTCCCGTCGAGGGCGAAGCCGACGCCGGACCGAGCGAGGACGGTGAAGCGCTGGCCTTGGCGACCCCGGCCGGCTCGCCGCCGCCCGAATCGACGCTCGCACCGAACCAGGAGCCTCCCGTCACTCGTGATTATAAGTCGGCCACCGGCGATCGCGATCGATTGAGCGAGGCGATGGTCGCTTTCCACGCCGGAAAGCACGATTTGGCGCGTGGTCGCCTGCTGCCGCTCGCTCGCGCCGGCATGGTGGAGGCCCAGTACCAATTGGGGCTCGTGTATAGCCGTGCCGACGAGGCCGATCGGGCAGAGGGGTACGTCTGGTTGACGCTTGCCGCCGAGCGAGGTCATCCGAAGGCACGTCGGGCGCAGTGGGGCTTGATCGAGGATATGGATGCGAGCGAGCGCCAGCGCGCCCATCGTCTTCTGAAGCTTCGGCGCGGCGGTGTCGCGTCGAAATGACCAAGTCTTTAACTTTTTGGCCGAAATATCGCATTATGCTCGCCAAGCCGCCCGCTCGATAACAATCGAGGGTGCCGTCGTCCGCAGCCTGGGTCATCCGCATGCGCGATCCTTATGAAGTTCTGGGCGTGTCGCGAGACGCCAGCAAAGGCGAGATCAAGCGCGCCTACCGAAAGCTGGCGAAGGAGCTGCATCCCGACCTCAATTCAGACGACGCCGTCGTCGCGGAACGCTTCAAGGAGGTCTCGGCCGCCTACAGCTTGGTGAGCGATAAGGAGACCCGCGCCAAGTACGATCGTGGCGAGATCGGCCCGGATGGGCAGGCGCGGCCCCAGTTTCGCTACCAATATGCCGGCGGCCCCGAAGGCGGCCCCGGGGGTGGCGGTTTCGGCGCCGAGAGCCCGGACGATCTCTTTCGCGAATTTGCCGATCTATTCGGGACCCGGGGCCGGCGCGCCACCCGTAACCGGGCCCGGCGTGGCGCCGACCGTTCCTACAAGATCGCCGCGGCGTTTCTCGACGCCGCCAGAGGCACCACGCGCCGGGTCAGCTTGCCGAGCGGCAAGATGCTCGACGTCAAGATCCCGGCCGGTATCGTCGACGGGACGACGATCCGCCTCAAGGGCCAGGGCGAGGCCGGCAGCCATGGCGGGCCCGCCGGTGATGCCTTGATCGAGGTCGGGGTCGAGCCGCATGCCTATTTCACGCGCCGTGGTCTCGACGTCGAATTGGAACTACCGGTATCGCTTCCCGAGGCTGTCCTCGGTGCCAAGGTCTCGGTGCCGACGATCGACGGTGCCGTCAATATGACGATCCCGAAGGGCGCCAACAGCGGGCAGAGGTTGCGCCTCAAGAACCGTGGCATCGCCGGCGATTCGGGGCGTGGCGATCAATATGTGACGCTCCGGGTGGTATTGCCCGAGAATCCCGATGACGACCTGGTCGCTTTCGTCGAGGGCTGGCGCGAGGGCCACGACTACGAGGTTCGCAAGAACTACGACCTCGGTTGAGCCGGCCGACGAGGGTGCCCGCGAGTGTGTCTATCATCGACCTTTTCGTGATTCCTGGGGGGCAACCATGACAGTTGGCGGCGCCGGCATCGGAGCGGCCTTCGGAGTGGCGCGGATCGGCAATCGGCTGCTGGCCGCGACCCGGCGGCTGATTGTCGATGGCGGCATCACCATGGCCGGGCATTTGGCATTCGTCGGCCTGTTGGCGCTTTTTCCCTTTCTGATCTTCCTGACGGCGTTGGCCGGCTTCTTCGGTCAGACCGAGCTCGGCACCCATTTTGTGGCCTTTTTCCTGGAGCAGATGCCCGAACAGATCGCTGACGTGCTTTACGTGCCGATCCTGGAAGTGCTGCAGGAGACCCGGGGCGAATTGTTGACGATCGGCATCCTGCTCTCGCTCTGGACCGCCTCCTCGGGCCTCGAAGCGGCCCGGATCTCTCTCGACCGGGCCTATTTCTCGGCCCGACGGCGACCGCTTTGGCGGACCAGGATCGAAAGCATGCTGCTGGTCGTGCTGGCCGCGAGCTGTATCCTGGCCGCCATGCTGGTTCTGGTGTTGGGGCCGGTCGCCTGGACCGAGATGCACCGCTACCTCGACCTGCCCCGACTGTTGGAAGTGCTGTGGAATCCACTGCGCTACGGCTTCGGGGCTGGCTTGATCCTGGGTGCCGTCTCGGGCCTCTATTATCTTTTGCCGGCGGCCCGGCTCAGGCTGCGCTGGGTGCTGCCGGGCGCCGTCCTGGTCACGCTGCTCTGGCTGCTGACGGCGACCCTCTTCTCCTATTACGTGGCCCACTTCGGCAGCTACACGGTGACCTACGGCAGCCTGGCGGGCATCATCTTGACACTGATTTTCTTTTACGCCCTGGCGGTGATCTTCATTTTCGGTGCCGAGTTCAATGCCGCGTTGGCCCGGGCCGAAGGGGGCCTGCCACCGCCCAGGCGGCGCAAGGACGACAAGCCGGACGATGGCGGCGACGGGCCAGCGGCCCGAAATTGACCCGCCCCGGGTTTCGTGTAGGATGCCACGAACCTCGAATCGTCGAGGCTTCTTAGGATGGGGAAGAGCGAATGACCGGCTTGTTGGCGGGCAAGCGTGGCTTGATCATGGGCGTCGCCAACGATCGCTCGATCGCGTGGGGGATCGCCAGAACCGCGGCCGAAGAGGGCGCGGAGTTGGCATTTACCTACCAGGGTGGGCCGTTGGAGAAGCGGGTGACGCCGCTTGCCGCTTCGCTCGGCTCGGACTGCGTGATGTCCTGCGACGTTGCCGACGATGCCAGCGTCGATTCCGTCTTCCAGGAACTCGGCCGGCGCTGGGGCAACCTCGACTTTCTGGTCCATGCCATCGCCTATTCTGACAAGGAGCAGTTGAAGGGCCGCTACGTCGACACCACGGCCGAGAATTTCGAGATGTCGCTCGATATTTCCTGCTATTCCTTCACCGCGCTCTGCCGTGCCGCCGAGCCCTTGATGGCGAATGGTGGCAGCCTGCTGACCCTGACCTATTACGGCGCCGAGAAAGTGGTGCCGCACTACAACGTCATGGGTATCGCCAAGGCGGCGCTGGAGGCCAGCGTCCGTTATCTCGCGGCCGATCTCGGTCCGGGCGGGATCCGGGTCAATGCCATCTCCGCCGGCCCGATCCGCACCCTGGCGGCTGCGGGAATCGGTGATTTTCGCTATATCCTGAAGTGGAACGAGTACAACTCGCCCCTGAAGCGCAACACCAGCACCGACGAGGTCGGCAATGCCGCCCTCTATCTCTTGAGCGATCTTTCGGGCGGCGTCACCGGGGCGGTGCATCACGTCGACTGCGGCTACCATGTGGTCGGCATGAAGGCGGCCGACGCGCCGGACATCGCCACCGTCTGAGTGCCGACCCCGCCGGTGGAGAGCCATGTCGCACAATAGCTTCGGCCATCTATTCCGGGTTACCACCTGGGGCGAGAGCCACGGGCCGGCGATCGGTTGCGTCGTCGACGGCACGCCGCCCGGCCTGGCGCTGGACGAGGCCGGAATTCAGCATTGGCTGGACCGGCGGCGCCCCGGCGGCTCGCGCTTCGTGACCCAACGCCGCGAGCCGGATAGCGTCCGCATCCTCTCCGGCACCTTCGAGGGCCGCAGTACTGGCACGCCGATCAGCCTGATGATCGAGAACGTCGACGCGCGGGCGAGGGACTATTCGGATATCCAAGACAAGTTTCGCCCGGGCCACGCCGATTATACCTACGAGACCAAATACGGAATTCGCGACTACCGTGGCGGTGGCCGGGCCTCGGCCCGCGAGACCGCTACCCGGGTCGCCGCCGGTGCCATCGCCCGCAAAATTCTGGGCGAAGGGGTGGTAATTCGGGGCGCGCTGATACAGATCGGCGACCGGCCGGTCCGGCCTGAGAACTGGAACTGGGAGACGGTCGAGCAAAACCCCTTCTGGTGCCCGGATTCCGAAGCCGCCCTCGCCTGGGCCGACTATCTGGACGAGGTTCGGGGTCGCGGCTCGTCGGTCGGCGCCATGGTCGAGGTCCACGCCTCGGGCGTGCCGGCGGGGCTGGGAGCGCCGATCTACGGCAAGCTCGACGCCGAGCTGGCGGCGGCGATGATGGGCATCAATGCGGTCAAGGGGGTCGAGATCGGTGCCGGTTTCGGTGCGGCGGTGCTGAGCGGCGAGGAGAACGCGGACGAGATCCGCATCGCGGACGGGGCGCCGCATTTCCTCTCCAACAACGCCGGCGGCATCCTGGGCGGGATCTCGACCGGCCAGGAGATCGTGGTTCGTTTCGCGGTCAAGCCGACCTCGTCGATCCTGGCGCCGCGCCGCACCATCGACCGCCATGGGGGAGAGACCGAAATCGCCACCAAGGGCCGGCACGATCCCTGCGTCGGGATTCGCGCCGTGCCGGTCGGCGAAGCGATGCTGGCTTGCGTGCTGGCGGACCATCTCTTGAGACATCGCGCTCAAGTGACAGACGGCCATGATGATTGAAGCGGGAGTAATCAATGTCTCACCCCGACCGGGTCCACGCCCTCGAACTCGAGGACAAGAACAATCTCGACGAACGCCAACGAGGCTATCTGCAGGTTTGTGAGGAAAAGCTCGGCTTCGTGCCGAACGTCTTGCGGGCCTATGCTTTCGACGGCGCCAAGTTCGCCGCCTTTGCCGATCTCTACAACGACCTGATGCTGGCTGAATCCGGTCTCTCCAAGTTGGAGCGTGAGATGATCGCGACCGCGGTCTCCTCGGCGAACCACTGCTTCTATTGCCTGACGGCGCATTCCGCCGCCGTTCGCGGTCATTCTGGCGACCCGGTACTGGGCGAGCTGATGGTGATGAACTACCGCGCCGCCGAGTTGTCGCCGCGACAGCGGGCGATGCTCGACTTCGCCGTCAAGCTGACCGAAACACCGGACCGGATCGAGGAGGCGGACCGCCAGGCCTTGCGCGATACCGGCCTTTCCGATCCCGAGATCTGGGATATCTCGGCGATCGCCTCCTTCTTCAACATGACCAACCGGATGGCGGCCGCGATCGACATGCGGCCGAACCGCGAATACCACTTCCAGGCCCGCCAGGACCCGGAGGTCGGCGGATAAGGTGCGACGCGGCCGGTGGCGGCGAGGATAGCATCGTGAAGCTGATTGTCGGCTCCGTCATCGGTCTCTTTCTCGTTCTGGCCGTGTTGCGGCTCGGTGATGTGGTGGCCTGGTCGTGGTGGTGGGTGACGCTGCCGCTCTGGTTGCCGGTATTGGCTTTCATCGCCCTGTTTCTGGGCCAGGAGGCCATTTTTCTCTTTCGCCGCTATGGTCCGCCCTTCTCCCCGAGGCGCCCCTGGTGATGGCGGGAAGGCCGCCCGCCATCGTGCAGTCGTTCCGGACGACCGAGGTGCCGGACTGGATCGCCCGCTGCCTCGCCAGCGTGCGCGATTGGGCCGAGGCCCGGGGCCATCCCTATACCTTCGTCGACGACGCCCTGTTCGACCGCGCACCCGCCTGGTATCGGGCCAAGGTGGGCCATGCGGTTCTGCCGGTCAGCGATCTGGCCCGCCTGATGCTGCTTCGCGAGGTCTTGGTCGAGCACCCGGCCGCCGCCTGGATCGACGCCGATGTCTTGGTCTTCGATCCCGATCGCTTTCACCTGCCCGACGTGCCCTATGCGCTCTCGCCGGAACGATGGGTCTTCCGCACCAAGGCCGGCCAACTGCGCGCGGTCGATCAAGTCAACAACAGCGTCATGGTCTTCGCCAGGCGAAATCCCTTTCTCGAATTCTATATCGAGGCCTGCCAGACCGCCGTGCGGGCCGCCGGGGGTGAGGTCGCCTCGCACCTCGTCGGCACCGACCTCTTGACCGATCTCGACCGGGTCGTGCCGTTGGTCAAGCTCGATTCCGTCGGGATGATTTCACCGGCCTTGGCCCGCGATCTCGCCGCCGACAGCGATCGGGCGCCGCGCTTCTATGCCGAAGGCCTCGCCCAGCCGGTGCGAGCAGCGAACCTCTGTCTCTCCTTTGCCGGCCGGCCCGATCCGACCCAGCGTCTCCGGCCGGCGACCTTCGAGGCGACGGTCGAGCGATTACTCGCCAGCCGGGGCGAGGCGATCAACCGCTGGCTGCCCACGCCTGGTTAGCGTCGGAATATTCCCACCAGCTCTACATGGGACGACCAGAGGAACTGGTCGATCGGCGTCGTCTCGACCAGGCGATAGCCGCCGTCGACCAGAATCCGGGCGTCGCGGGCGAAGGTTGCCGGGTTGCAGGAGACGGCGGCGACGATTGCTACGCCGGAGTTGGCGATCGCTTCCGATTGTGCCCGGGCACCGGCGCGCGGTGGATCGAGGACCACGGCGTCGAAGCGGTCCAACTCGCCACTGCCGAGGGGGCGGCGGAAGAGGTCGCGTCGCTCCGTCGTTATCGCCTGTAGGCCCGGCGTGTCGGCGGCGGCGGCAGTTAGCGCGGCCAGCGCCGCCTCGTCCTGATCGACGGCGTGGACCCGGCCCCCGGCCGCCAGCGGCAGGGCGAGGGTGCCGGCACCGGCGAAGAGGTCCGCGATCCGTGCAACGCCGCCGAGGGCCGCCTGAACCACCTCCCGGATCGCGGTCTCGCCCTCGGCGCTCGCCTGCAGGAAGGCGGTTGGCGACGGCGCGACGTTGGCGGGCCCGAAAGCGATGCTGGCGGGCCGGCGTTGGATGATGGCTTCCGGCATCCGCTCGCCCCAGGAGAGGCGGGCGAGATCCCAGGTTTCGGCGAATGCCGCCAAGGCCTCGCGCGCGGCCAGTCCCGGCTCGCGCCCGGCGACGATCCAGAGATCCAGGCCCCCCTCGGTCTCCGTCACCTGCAGGTCGACGGTCTCACCGGCCTCGAGCAACGCCTCCATGAGCCGGCGTAGCGCCGGCAGTAGGGCCAGGATCGCGGGACGCAGCACCGGGCAGGAACGGATATCGATGATCCGCTGGCTGCGCCGGGCGTTGAAGCCGAGGACGACGCCCTGCTTCAGGCGGCGCGCGGCGAGGCGAACCCGCCGCCTGCTCGCCGCCGGTGTCGCCACGGTCGGGCCGATGGCGGTTTGCTCCAAGCCCCGCCGCGCCAAGGCCAGCACCACCCGCTCCCGTTTCCAGGCGAGATAGGAGGTGCCGTCAAGGTGCTGCAGGGCGCAGCCGCCGCAATCGCCGAAGTGAGGGCAGGGGGGTGCAACGCGAGTCGGCGCCGGCCGGATGACCTCGACAACCCGGGCGGCCTGGCCCTTGCCGCGCCCGCCTTCGATCTCGGCCAGGACAAGCTCGCCGGGCAGGGCATGGGGCAAATAAACGGGGCCGTCCGCGGTCCGGGCGATGCCATCGCCGGCATCGCCCAGGCGTTCGACGACGAGCTCAACCGGTTTCGGCTTCATCCAGTACCGCCGCGATCAGGAATTCGACATTGCCCTCGGGCCCCCGGATCGGGCTTTCTTCGATCCCGAGCACCCGCCAGCCGGGCCGGGCCTCGAGCCAGTTTCGGACCCGCGCCACGACCGCCTGGTGCAGGGCTGAATCGCGGACCACGCCGCCCTTGCCGACCTCGCCGCGGCCGACTTCGAACTGCGGCTTGACGAGGGCGACGAGGCGGGCGCCCGGCGTCGCCAATGCCAGTGGCGCCGGCAGGATCGTCTCCAGGCCGATGAAGCTGGCGTCGCAGGTCACGAGGTCGATAAGTTCCGGCACCGATTCGACGGTTAAGTAGCGGGCGTTACAGCGCTCCAGGACGACGACGCGAGGGTCTTGGCGTAGCTTCCAGGCGAGCTGGCCGTGGCCGACGTCGACCGCATAGACCTTGGCGGCACCCTGGTTCAGCAAGACGTCGGTGAAGCCGCCGGTCGAGGCGCCGATGTCGAGGCAAACCAGTTCCGCCGGCGAAATCTCGAAACGGTCGAGCCCGTGCGCCAGCTTGATACCGCCGCGCGAGACCCAGGGATGATCGCGGCCCTTGACCTCGAGCGGCGCATCGGCGGCGAGGCTTTGCCCCGGCTTGTCGAGCCTGCGGGTATCGCTGTAGACGTTGCCCGCCATGATCAGTGCCTGCGCCCGGCTTCGGCTCTCGGCCAGGCCGCGCTCGACGAGCAGTTGGTCGAGGCGTTGCTTGCGCTTGCGTTTGTCGTCGCGGTCGCCCATGTCCGGGCCGCGCCCTCAGGCGCGTTTCGGTGCCTCCACCGCTTCCCGACCCAGTGCCGCCAGCGCCGTGGCCACGATATGGGGGGCGTTCAGGCCGGCGACATCGTACATCTTCTCCGGCTTGTCCTGGTCGATGAAGATATCCGGCAGCACCATGGGTCGGAACTTGAGGCCGTTGTCCAGCAGGCCCTGGCCGGCCATGAATTGCATAACATGAGCCGCGAAGCCGCCGACGGCGCCTTCCTCGATCGTGATCAGGACCTCGTGCTCGGCGGCCAGGCGGCGCACCAGATCCTCGTCCAAGGGCTTGGCGAAGCGGGCGTCGGCGACGGTTGTCGAGAGGCCATGCGCCTGCAGATCCTCGGTTGCCTTCAGCACCTCGCCCAATCTGGCGCCGAAGGACAAAATTGCCACCGTGGTGCCTTCTTGCAGAATTCGACCCTTGCCGATCTCCAGCGGCTCCGGCGCCTCCGGCATCTCGACGCCGAGGCCCTCGCCCCTCGGATAACGGAAGGCCGACGGTCGGTCGTCGATCTTGGCCGCCGTCGCCACCATACGCACCAATTCCGCCTCGTCGGCCGCCGCCATCACTACGAAGCCGGGCAGCATGGCGAGATAGCCGATATCGAAGGATCCGGCATGTGTCGGGCCGTCAGCGCCGACCAATCCGGCCCGGTCGATGGCGAAACGCACCGGCAGGCGCTGGATGGCGACGTCGTGCACGACCTGGTCGTAAGCGCGTTGCAGGAAGGTTGAATAGATCGTGGTGAACGGCCGGTAACCGGCCGCCGCCAAGCCGGCGGCGAAGGTGACGCCGTGCTGCTCGGCGATCCCGACATCGAAACAGCGCTCGGGAAAGCGCTTTTGGAAGAGGTTGAGGCCGGTGCCGGCGGGCATCGCGGCGGTAATGGCGACGATTCGGTCGTCCCGCTCGGCTTCGCTGATCAGTGATTCGGCGAAGACCTTGGTGTAGCTGGGCGCGTTGGTCTTGCCTTTGTCCTGAGCCCCGGTGATGACGTTGAAACTGGAAACGCCATGGTATTTGTCGGCGGATTCCTCGGCCGGCGGATAGCCCTTGCCCTTCTGGGTCACGACATGGATCAGGATCGGGCCGGCGTTGCGAGCGTCGCGCACGTTCCTCAGCACCGGCAGCAGATGATCGAGGTTATGGCC
>PVBE010854192.1_pt1 | contig 18282 bp, 14 predicted proteins | sample 1631181 | NCBI WGS metagenome assembly PVBE01 (sample SAMN08397723, study PRJNA350692) | Marine metagenome, whole genome shotgun sequencing project. | isolation source: water | place: Pacific Ocean | collected 2012-04
CTGCACCCCTCCGACGGATCGGCGCCGCCAATTTTCTCGATGGGCGCCCCGGCGTTTTTGCCGAGCAGTTGGCGCTGGCCGATGGAGGCGTCGAGGCAGGCGTGCCAGGCGACGGGGGCATCGATCATTTGGGCCATGCCATAGCCCATTCGCTCGAGATGGGCTCGCAGTTTGGCCAGAATTTTCTGCAAGATTTGATGTAATTGCGCGGGTGTTGGACTGGGCACGCTGCTGAATCGGATCTCGCCGGTGGGAGCCTCGCGGTAGACCCCATCGGGCACTAGAGTGTGGAAATGGGGGTTGAGGTTCAGTCCCCCACCGAAACGCTGAATGACCGTCACTGCGCCATGCTGTCCCGATGGCCAATATGCCCTCAGTTGACGCCCGATAGCGTCGATGAAGATCTGCAAGATTCGCGAGCACAGGCGGGCGTCGCGGGCCGTGGCGCAGCGGAGCCAATAGGGTAGGGTCAACACCCATTGACGGACCGGCACATCTACCAGCACTGCGTCCACGAGATAGGCGGCGGTGTCGGCCATGCGGCGACCGCCGCAGGAGGGGCAGAATCCCCTCCCCTTGCACGAGAAGGCCACGAGACGGTCGTGGCCGCAGTCGTCACAGCGTACACGGGCGAAACCGTTGGCCAGGACGCCACAGCCGAGGTGGCGGCGGAGTTCCCGATCGACGAAGGCCGGTAAGCCGCCGGCGTCTTCGGCGCGCTCGACGAAGGTGGCGAGATGGGCTTGGAGGCACTGGCGCAGCGGGGACTGCGCAGGCTGGCGTGGGGAGTAGACCGGCACATAGAGGATGTCGAGCGCAGGTTCAGCAGGTTGCGTTCTATTTCGCCAATCGGCTGTCAGAGGCGCCTCATCGACTGCTCTTCCCGCTTCGCGTGGCTCATTCCCCCCCACCCGAAGACCCCCTCGATTTCCCCCGTCCTGGCTGCCTTGGACGACGAGTTGGTCATGTCGCGTTTCTTGCGTGACATTTTCACCCCCTCGGAGGTGGAGGCCATCGGCGAGCGCTGGGGCATCGTCAAGCTCTTGGCCGCAGGCGCCAGTCAGCGCACCGTGCGCGACGCACTGGGCGTGTCCATCGGCACCGTCAGTCGCGGCGCGCGGCAGCTCAAATACGGCGAGGACGGGTTCGCGGCGGCGTTCGACGTGCTAGGCGAGCTGGGACTCGACGATCCCCGAGACGAGGAGGCGGCGTCGTGAACGTCAGGCCTTCCTTGGACGAGATCTTGGCCTATGACGGACCCGCCACCCACGCGGCGGTGAGCGTGCAGCTCTTGGCCAACGCGGAGACCCCCGTGTCGGTGTACGCCAAGCTCACCGCCGGGGCCCGCGACGCGGTGCTCTTGGAGTGCGTCGAGGGGGGGTGAGCGTATGGCGCGCTACTCGTTCATCGTGCGCGGCGATCACGGACGCTTGAGCGTGCGCGGCGGGCTGCTGATGACCGCCGACGCGCCGGGGGTCACCGAGAGCCCGGTCACGGATCCCCTGGTGCCGCTCGGCGCGGCGCTCACGGAGTAGACTTTCTCAACCCGCGCACGCACGCGCACATGCCCATGATGGGGTTGTTGATCTCGTGGGCTAGGCTGGCGCCCACCAACCCGATCGTGGCGAACTTCTCGGTCTCGATGGCCCTCGATTGGTGGGCGTTGACGTACTCGTGGGCCTCGGCGAGCCGACGGTGGGTCTCCTCGAGGGCCACCGTCTTGGTGCGCTGAAGGCTCGCGATCGCCCCGATGAACGGGCCGTGGACCAAGAAGCCGCCGAGGTAGAAGGCCCGCTCCCACCCGTTGAGGACCCAGCGCTGCCGCGCTTCGACGGTAATGAACGCCGCCGCGGCCACCAATGAGGTCACCCAGCCGCCTCCATAGCCGAACATGGTGACCGCGATGGCCACCCAGATGTAGAGCCCCCGTGACAGGGGGCTCTCTACGCCCCCAGTGAGGGCCAGCAGGGTCACCACAAAGATGAAATTCACCACGCAGAGGATGGTATGGAATCGTGGCGACTCCAGCGTCGGCACGAGGTGGCGCTAGATGAGGTAGGCCGCCGATGAGTAGGTCGCGAATGCGCTCGCGAGCCAGAGCACGATTGGCCGCGATATCGTGGGATCGGCCGATGTGTACCCGTAGACGACGGTGATCGAAAAACAGGCCGCGCGTAAGCCTGCATAGACTCGATCCTGTCCACTGGGCGGCGTCCCGCGCTGAAGAGCGAAGCTATGGGTGATTCCATCATGCCCAATCGGGATAGGAGTAAATCAACACAACGCGCGTTCACCCGCCAATGCGGCGATGAGGGGTCGCGTTGTGCGGCGTTCACAAGCAGATTTTGCGCCTAGAGCCGCGAGATGCTCCCAGGGCGAGGCTGATGCCCACCCCGCCCCCAGTTCGCCCTCCACGGGGCCCGCCTTGATGGCGATAGTGACGTCGCAGGCGCCCCAGAACATCAACGATGGTGACGCCCTCCCGCCCGTTAAAGGCGCTAAGGGAGGGGACGTCGTCGAGGGCGCGGCCTCCCCGGACCGGTCGACCCGTACGTGGAAGCAGGTGCACGTCTGGAGAGAACGATCCCTTTGAGGGGGCGCCCGCCATGGGGCCGTAATCACGGTCGAGGACAAGCGCCCTGCGTTACTGCGCGGTGACGCCTGGCGGGAAAAAGGTTTCCAATAGGCAACCCGATCGGTACCGAGCAGGGCCCGCGATGGGTCACCCCCCGGCCCCCTTGGTATGCCTTCAGTGCTCTGTTGTTGGCCGTGGTCGAGTCACCATTTTGGTTTCCAGCAGGATTGGCACAACGCTTGCTCATGTGGTCTGCATTATCCTGCATTTCGTGAAAATGCGTGTGCATTATAATGCACCGCGATCGCCAGGGTGACGGTGGCAAGGGGAGACATGAGCATCAACTACGACGAACTTATTCCGAATAATGTGGGACTCTCACACGATCGCAGGCTCAGGCGAGCCCTCGAGAAGTGGCAACCGGCCTATGTGGACTGGTGGCGTGAGGTGGGCCCCCAGGCTTTCGGTGATCGCGACGTGTACCTGCGCACCGCGGTGTCCACCGAGCCCGGTGGCTGGTCCCAGTTCGGATACGTGAAGATGCCCGATTACCGTTGGGGTATCTTCTTGGCGGCCCCCGAGACTGACCGCGTGATTCCCGGCGGAGACGAAGCTGGAAAGCCCGTCTGGCAAGAAGTGCCGGGGGAACATCGGGCGGCCATGAAACGACTCATCGTGGTTCAAGCCGACACCGAACCGGCCAGCGTCGAGCAGCAGCGGTGGTTGGCGGCAACGATGCCCAGCCTCTACGACTGCCGCAATCTCTTCCAGGTGAACGTCGAGGAAGGACGCCACTTATGGGCCATGGTGCACTTGCTCCACGCGTACTTCGGTCGTGACGGGCGCGAAGAGGCTGACGCGCTGCTGGAGCGTCGGTCTGGTGATGTGGACAACCCGCGCATCCTGGACGCGTTCAACCAGCCTTGCCGCGATTGGCTGTCGTTCTTTTGCTTCGCGGCCTTCACCGACCGTGACGGTAAATACCAGCTGGGCGCCCTGGCCGAGAGCGCCTTCGATCCTCTGAGCCGGGCGTGTCGTTTCATGCTGACCGAAGAGGCTCATCATCTCTTTGTCGGCGAGACGGGCATTAGCCGGATCATCCAGAGAGCGGCCCAACTGCTGAAGATGGACCCCAACGGAGATGTGCGAAATCAGGGCGGCATCGACCTCAACACGATCCAACGCTACATCAACTACTGGTACTCATATTGTCTCGATCTCTTTGGTGCCGAGGTGTCCAGCAACGCCGCCGACTACTTTGGGGCGGGCCTCAAAGCGCGCTGGCGTGAAGCTGCCGATTACGACGAGCATCGAGGCCTACATCAGACCACCGTCGTCCAGCACGTGGAGAATGGTGGCCTCGCCGGAAATGACGTACCCCTTCGATTGGCGATGAACGACCTCCTCCGTCGAGACTACACCTCCGACTGCCACAAGGTGGTGTCGCGTTGGAATCGAGTCCTCGAGTCGGAGGACATCTCACACTTTCGGTTCCAGCTGCCCTCACCGCGATTTCATCGGCGCCAGGGTCTGTACTCCAAGCATCATTTCGATCCCTCCGGGGCGATCATCGATGAGGCTAAGTGGAACTCAGAGCGCGAGACATGGCTCAAGAGCGAGGCGGACGAGGCCTATGTTGGCGGTCTGATGAAGCCCGTGACCGGGCCGGGTCAGATGGCCAATTACATCGCCGCCCCCAAGCGAGGCATCAATCGGCAGCCCATCGACTACGAGTACGTACGCACCGATGGCTAGACTGGACACGTCGGAACTGACGAAGTCGTGGATAAGGGTCGCCGGTCATCTGATGGGAACTGTCTCAGTGGAGCCAGGGCCCAATGGCTGCACGAGACGCCACGGCGGGGTGGCGAAAAATCTCGATAGGAAGCGCTCATGAAAGTCGCCTGTGTTGGTGGGGGCCCCTCGGGGCTCTTCTTTGCCATTCTAATGAAGCTCCGTGACCCCAAGCATCGGGTTGACGTCTACGAACGGCACGAGGCGGGAAACACCTTTGGGTGGGGCGTGGTCTTCTCCAATCAAGTCATCGAGACCTTGGTCGAAGTCAATCAGTGCCTCGCCCACCGGATTCTCGACCAATCCGCCGAGTGGGATGAGGTAGAGGTCCGGCGGGATGGACGCGTGATGCGATCTTCTGGCCACGGATACATCGGCATCGGTCGTCAGCGGCTCTTGGACATCCTGGCAGAGCGCGCCAAAGAGTTGGGCGTCGTCATTCACTATGGCGTGGAGGTCACGTCACTCGACCAATTCGATGATGTCGACCTCATCGTGGCCGCCGACGGGATCAACAGCCGAATTCGGGCGACCTACGCCCCGCACTTCGAACCCGATGTGGAGACTCGACACAATCGCTACATCTGGCTGGGGACCCATCAGACCTTTCCCGCGTTCACCTTCATCTTCGCCGAGACGGACCATGGGTGGTTCCAAGCGCACGCATACCAATTCGAGGAGGGCACGAGCACCTTCATCGTCGAGTGCACCGAGGAGACCTATCGAGCCCACCGACTCCACGACATGTCGCCCGAAGACGGGATCGCGTTTTGTGAGCGTCTCTTCGCCGACGAGCTCGGCGAACACCGACTCATCACCAACGCCCGGCATCTGCGCGGATCGCATTGGCTCAAGTTCCATCGCGTGAACAACGCGCGCTGGCATCACGACAACATCGTCCTCCTCGGCGACGCTGCCCACACCGCGCACTTCTCCATCGGCTCCGGCACCCGACTCGGTCTCGACGACGCCATCAGTTTGACTCAGAACCTGCACACTCACGAAGACATGGCCGTGGCCCTCTGCGAGTACGAGCGCACGCGGCGCGCCGGGGTGCTCCGAGTGCAGAGCGCCGCCCGCAACAGCACGGTGTGGTTCGAGAACGTCAGCCGTTACGTCCACTTCCCCGCAGAGCAGTTCTTCTATGCGCTCTTGACGCGGAGTCAGCGCCTGAGTCACCAGAGCCTCGGGGTGCGCGACCCCGATTGGGCGCAGGCATATGAGCGGTGGTTCGCCCAGCAGGCTGGCGTCGATGGCGAATGCCCGCCGATGTTCACCCCGTACACAATTCGTGGGCTCGAGCTCTCCAACCGCATCGTCGTGTCGCCCATGAGCACCTACCAAGCCACCGAGGGTCAGCCTGACGCTTTTCACCTCGTGCACCTCGGCGCGCGCGCCTTGGGGGGCGCGGCCCTGATCATCACCGAGATGACGGCCGTCACGCCCCAAGGCCGCATTACGCCTCGCTGCGCGGGAATCTACGATGAGAGCCACGTGAACGGTTGGCGGGCCATCACCGACTTTGTTCACGAGCACACCGACGCGAAGATCGCCCTTCAGTTAGGGCACGCGGGGCCGCGCGGGTCGACCTGCCCACCATGTGATGGCGACAATAAGCCCCTGGCGGCAGGCGGCTGGGAGACCTTGGCGCCGTCGGCGTACCAGGCGTGGCCTGGTTGCGCCACGCCGAAGGAGATGACGGCGGCTGATATGGACGCTGTAGTGGACGCGTACGTCGCGGCCACCGAGCGGGCGGAGCGCGCCGGATTCGATATGATCGAGCTCCACGCGGCCCACGGGTATCTGCTCGCCGCCTTTCTCAGTCCGCTCCTAAACCGTCGCGCCGACCAGTTCGGCGACAGCCAATTTGGGCGTCGCCGCTTCCCGCTCCGCGTCTTCGAGGCGGTGCGGGCCGCGTGGCCTGCTGACAAGCCTATCTCGGTGCGGATCTCCGCCACCGACTGGGTAGAGGGGGGGCTGACCCCCACCGACGCTGTTCGCGTTGCCGCGCAGTTCGTCGCCGCCGGGGCTGACATCATTGACGTCTCTTCGGGGCAGACGACCCCCGACGAAAAGCCCGTCTACGGTCGGATGTACCAGACGCCACTGAGCGACCAAATCCGAAACGAGGCGAAGGTGCCCACCATGGCCGTGGGAAACATCTATCTGCCCGATCACGTCAACAGCATCATCGCCGCTGGACGGGCTGACCTTTGCTGCCTTGGTCGCCCACACCTTGCGGATCCCAATTGGACCCTCAGGGCAGCCATGGCCCAGGGGGCGTCCGTCCAATGGCCCGCTCCGTACGTCGCCGGTGGAGAGCAGTTGGCGCGCCTGTGGGCGCGCGGCGAAGATCTCGCACTGGTGGCCCAAACCTATCTGGGAACAGAGCATGAATGACAAGACCCACGTCGACGTCGACAACGAGGCGATTCATTTCGACATGCAGGGGCGCACCACCTACGGAGAGTATCTGCGGCTCGACAAGCTCCTCACCGCCCAGGTGCTCCGGAGCAACACCCAGGACGAGCACCTCTTCATCATCATTCATCAGGTCAGTGAGCTCTGGCTGAGCCTCATTTTGGGTGAGTTCGGCCAGGCCCTCGACTTGCTCCGTAACGACGCGCTACGGCCCGTGTTCAAAGTGCTGAGTCGGATCACGCGGGCGCAAACCCAGCTGATCAACGTGTGGGACATCGTCGGCACCCTCACGCCTACGGACTACCTTCGATTTCGTCCGGTGTTGGGGGAGGCCTCGGGTTTCCAGTCCTCCCAATACCGGACTCTCGAGTTCGCCTTGGGCAACAAGAACCGTCGATTGGCGGACGTCTTTGCCTATGACCCGGCGGTTCAGCGTCCTGTGCTCGAAGCCCTAAAGAGCCCGAGTATCTATGACGAGACCTTGCGTCTACTGCACCGCCGCGGCTTCGAGCTTCCCCAAAGCGTGCTCAACCGTGATTGGGCCGAGCCCTACAAGAGCACGCTGGACGTGGAGCGCGCCTGGCAGACCATCTACAGTGAGACCGACACGCACTGGGACCTCTACGAGTTGGCCGAAAAATTGGTCGACGTCGAGCACCTGTTCCAGCGATGGCGCTTCAACCACCTCAAGACCGTCGAGCGGCTCATCGGCCATCGGCGCGGCACTGGTGGCACCAAAGGGGCCTCCTATTTGCAAAAGGCGCTCAATCTTCGCTTCTTCCCCGAGCTGTACGCTGTTCGGACCCGACTATGATTCGAGAGCGACAGCCCTATTCGCGACTCCACGGGACCAATGGCGGTGAGAGCGGCCTATGAGCGACGAGACGAGCGAGGTCAGCGCGCGCTTCATCGAGGTCTCCATGGCCTGCTCTGACGCCGCCCTACAAGAGGCGTTCTGGGTCGAGATGTTCGACGCCAAGGTCATCTTCAGGGGGCGAATGGAGGGTCAGCGATTCTCCCGAATCGTCGTCGCCGGGGTGTCGCTGGTGTTTCGCGAAGATCCTGCCTTCGAAGCGCCCCCGGGACCAGGTCGCGAGCGGTCGTTTCGAGCCCACCTGGGGCTCCGTGTTCCTCACTTGGACGAGGCCATTAGGGCCCTCGAGGCGCGGGGAGCGCGCTTCGTGTTGAAGCCCGATGAGGTGCGCCGGCTCCAGCGCTCGAAGGGCGCAGACGACAACCCCCTCCTCGAGATCGACTACATCGCCTCGCCCTTGACGGCCCCACGCATCGCCGCCGGTGACTTTCGGCATGACGTGGCCATCTTCGTCGGCCCCGACAACCTGTGGGTCGAGCTCAACGAGATCCGAGAACCCACCGATACGGGCTGGTACCCGGGGTCGGCACCGGCCGATTCATCGTGACCCGGGAAGGGGAGAGTTGGCCGTGGTGAGCGCTGCAAGATTCGCGGATCGAGAGGCGTTGATCGAGAAATATCGAGGACGAGTCCCCCGATACACATCCTATCCTCCCGCGACGGCCTTCCGGACCGAGTGTCCCCACATCGGCAACGAAGTGTACGCCCGAGCGGCCAGCGAATCCGCGGGGGAGTCCCTGTCGGTCTATGTGCATCTGCCATTTTGCCAGAGCATGTGTCTCTACTGCGGCTGCACCGCCATCGCGTCCAAGAAGGGTCGCGGCTGGACGCCCTATATGACCCGACTCACCCGGGAGTTGGAGATGGTCTCGGAGGCGTTGGGGCCGAGAACCCTCGGTCAACTGCACTGGGGGGGAGGGACCCCCAGTTGGCTGCCCTTCGACCAAGCGGAGAGGTTCTTCGGGCACCTCGCGAGCGCTTTTCCCCTCGAGCCCGACGCCGAAGTGGCCATCGAGATCGACCCGCGCACCCTCCGACCCGGTCAACTGGGCCAACTCCGGGGCCTGGGTTTCAACCGTGTGTCGTTTGGGGTGCAAGACCTCTCGCCCGCCGTTCAGTCCGCCGTGGGGCGTCTCTGCTCGGAGACCATGGCGGCGCACGTCATCGCCGAAGCCCACGCGCTCGACTTCGACAGCGTCAACGTTGACCTGATGTACGGGCTGCCGCGGCAGACTGTGGCGTCCTTCCAACACACCGTCAGCACCGTCGCCAAATGGCGCCCGTCTCGCATCGCGTTGTTCGGGTACGCCCACGTGCCGTGGATGCGGCCCCACCAGCGCCTCTTGCCCGAGGAGGAGCTCCCCAGCGCCCGTGAGCGCGTCCGCCTCTTCGCCGCCGCCATCGCTGTTTTGGAGGCCAATGGGTACGTCCACCTGGGGTTGGACCACTTCGTTCTCCCCACCGACGCGCTGGCTTTGGCCCGCTCAGCAGGGCAGCTGTACCGCAACTTTCAGGGGTACTCCATTCGAAGAGGGCGCGACTTGGTAGGCTTGGGTATGTCGGCCATCGGCTTTGTGGCCGGCTCCTATTTGGCCAATCACCGCCGGCTTCGCTCTTATCAATACGAGTTGGACGGAGGGCGCCTACCCATAGAGCGCACGTACACCCCCACCCGGCGGGAGCGAGCCGTCGCGGGCGCCATCGACGCGGTGATGTGTCACGGTCACTTGGAGCTCGAGCGCGCCAGCGCCGAGTTTGGCGGACCCGATGCCCTCTACGGCGCTGGCGTCTGGGATCGACTGGGTCTGCTGGAGGCCGACGGCCTCATCGTGAGAAGCGGCGCCTCCATCGAGGTCACCCCCGCCGGTCGCTTTGTGTTGCGGCACGTGGCGGCCGCGCTGGATCCCATGCTCGATGACGATGATGCCGCCAAGGAGCGGTTCTCCCGCGGCCTTTGAGACTCACGATGACCCTCACGCCACCTTGGTCCAATCTTCACCGTCACCCGAGGCGCGAGGTTTGGCTGGATTCTCCAGGCGCCCCCAATCTCTCCACCGCGGCGAAGAGGGCGTGCACATCGGCGTGGCCGACGCTGCAGTCCGAAGCCGAGACCGGCCCTGGCCTCATGGACACCCCTCCATTTCTTCGATCCAGGCACCCACCAAAGCCGAACCGAAACCGTCGATGATGGAGGTGCCCAGGGGCGGCATTTGGCCCTCACCTCGGGTACGCATCCGCTCGACGAGAACACTGCGGATCGGCTCGCCAGGGGCTAAGAGCATCGCGTTCTCGATGCCCGACTCTCCCCGTGTTGGCTCGATGTTGCACAGCTTCATCTCTTCGAAAGGGGTCGTTACGCGAAGGTCGATCTCGGCGTCCGTTGGGCCATCGGGCAGGTGGCACGAGGCGCAGTTGGCGTCCAGTAGCCCCCGAACACGCGCTTCGAGGCTCGCGCTATTGTCATGGGGGTCGGGAAATGCCGGCAGGGTACTGGGGAGCGCCTCGGGGGCCTGCTCCATGAGGCCGGCGCCGGCAAAAGCCGCCAGTTGGTTGAAGGTGCCGCCCTCGTAGTCGTAGAGGCGGTTGAGTTGACGGGAGGCGAGACCCACCGCGTAGCCAAACCGCTCCACGTGGCAGTGGTCGCACTGGGCCCTTGACGGGTAGATCCAGGTGAAGCGGCCAGTCGGTCCTTCTACCTCTTCTGTGAGCGCCCCATCCAGCAAGACCGCATCTTGTTGGTCGTCCTCCCAGCGGTAAGTGTAGCCGTTCCACCCATTGGGATCGCGGTGGATCACCCGCGTCTCGAGCCGCCGAACGTTCCCCGCACCGTCCTCGAGGGTGAACGTCTTTAGCACCACGGTGCCGAGGGGGAGTCCAAAAGCGCCATCGGGCTGGTAGTACATCGTCTCGCCTGGAGGGAGGGCCACCGATCGCAGCTTGACGGCCCCATCGGTCCACAGGGGGCTGTTGACGTCAAAGCGGATGACGCCCGGGGCGAGGACCAAATTGGCGATGTCGCTGTAGCAGCCGGTCTCGCTCAATCGTTGGGGGAATGGCTCTAGGTTCATGGGGGGGTCCACCCGCTCCAATTGCTGGATGTCGGCGTCGAAGGTCACCACATAGAGCTCACCGTTCGGCGACTCCCCGAAGCTCACAATGCGTCGACGGCTGTGGGTCAGTGGGGTGACCTCGGGTGGTCCCCCGGGCACGCGTTCGAGAGCCCAAATGCGCCCAGTCTCGTAGTCCCCAAAGATGTACTTACCCCACAATTCGGGCAGTCGACTGCCTCGATAGACGTACCCTCCCGTGACCGATTTGCCCTCGTCGTGATCGTAGGCGTACACCGGCTCGGAGAAGGCCTCCAAATCACAGTCCCCTTGGAAGCAAATATCGCCTTCCACCTGACGCCAGCCGTAGTTGTGGCCGTTTTCGATGATGTCGATCTCCTCACGGGCGTCTTGGCCCACATCTCCACCCCAGAGCGTCCCGGTGCCCTTGTCGAAGCTCATCCGCCAGACGTTACGGAGGCCCCAAGCGAACACCTCGGGGGCCCCCGCTGGGGTCACCCCGGGTTGGCATCGCTCCATGGCGAAGGGGTTGTCTTCAGGGATCCCGTATGGAGTGCCACAAGCCGGATCCTCGCTGTCCACATCGATCCGCAGCACGGTGGCCAAGAGCGTTCCGGGATTTTGGCCATTGCCCAGAGGGTCCCCACCAGCCCCCCCATCCCCCACGGCCACGTAGAGGTTCCCATCGGGCCCGAATTGGATGTCGCCGCCGTTGTGATTGCCAAACGGTTGGTCGATCTCCAAGAGCACTCGTTCGGTGGTGGGATCGGCCACGGTCTCCCGCGCGGCGCTTCGGCGCAGCTCGCTCAGCACCGTCCGCACCGGATTCGAGGCCGAGTAGTAGATGAAGAAGCGCCCGTTTTCGACATAGTCGGGATGAAAGGCGAGGCCCAAGAGGCCCTCTTCGTTATGGCCCCTACGGACCTCCTCCTCGAAAAAGACCTCGGTCGTCACCGGGTTCTCGGCGTCGGCCACGAGAATCCGGCCCGCTTGCTCGACGAAGTAGACGAACCGGTCGTCGTTGGGCGCGTACCCCATCCACAGGGGGCGTTCGAAGGTCAGCTCAGGGAAGGCGCGTTCGAGGCGCATGGCGCCCACCGGCGGTGCCGGGGGTAGACGACAGGTCTCGTTTTGGACCCGGGGCGAGAGCGGGCCAGGCCCCTCCTCGAGGGAGGCAACGTCGGGGACCGACATCTCCGTTGGTCCCATATCGGACGGAGGGGGAAGGGCACCATCGCCGCCTCCGGCGGGAGCCACGCCACCGCCGTCGGGACACCCCATGAGGAGAGTCGCCAGGGCAGCGGCAAAGCAAAGACGGAAAAAGGGCAGGCGTGTCATTAATCGACCTCGCGGGAAAGGGCGTGGCCCAGAGGACGGGCTGGGTAGGGCGTGCCGTCTGGATTCGAAACTCGAGGTCTCGATCTGGGCGTTCTTCATCGGCATATCCTCACTTTGACCATCCTACTCATTGATACGAACATAGGTGTTGTCCCGACGACTGCATAGCGTATCCACTTTGCTCTGGTCGATCTCCCCATGCTCGAGGAAAAGGGCCGGCGCGTTGAGTAGTCTTGCCGTTGGCGTCGCCTCGGCGTCGAGCTCCGTCCACTGGGAGCGCCATCGCTTCACCGCGCGGTCCACGGCCTTGGCGCGGTGCTCCTCGCTCCCCGTGTAATCATACTCGAAGTCAGCGAAGCCGGGCATCGTCAGGATCTTTTCGTACGCGATCGAGCGTACCACCGCGTAGGAATCTTCGAGGAGGATGGCCAGGAAGCGGGCCTGCCAATGGTCGCCGCTGAGCTCCCTCGCCGGTGCCCACCCCATGTGCCACGCGAAGGTTGCGCGCTCGATGGCGTTCCCACGCAGCATTTGGGCGACGCTCAAGGCGGCCTCGAGATCATCGCCCCTCTCCTCCACGGGCGCGTGGCCGTACCATTCGGTCAGCGTCTCGGCCACTTGACCCAAGGTCTTCTCTAGGTGGCACAGATTGCAGGCGTTCGGGCGCCCCGAAACCGCCGTCACCGAGGCGCTGGGGCTGTCCACACGATGGGACCGAATAAGGCCCAAGAGCCCCACGGTCGTGTGCGGCATGTGGCAGTTGTAACACCGACTTCCCGTCGAGTCCGGGGCGTGATGGCTGTGGGCCTCTAGGTTGTCGGCCTCGGCGGGGTGACACTCGATGCAGGCCCCCTCCGATTCGCCGGCGGCGCTCAAGAGGTCGTTGGGCTTGGCCCCATGGAGTTGGTGGCAGGTGAGGCACCCCATGGTACCCGCAGTGAAGCACCCAGAGATGGACATGCCGTTGTAGGCTCTGCCCGCCAGACGCATCGTCCCATCCGGCCAGAAGGCGTCTTTGAGCATTGTGGGCTCGTCCAGAAGGGCCTCGGCCAGCCACTTGGGGGCGTTGGTGGGGAGGTACTGGACGACGTTGGCGAATTTTCTGAGGGGATCGCCCGGCGAGAAGTGGTCTTGGTCGTCTTTGACCACCAGCTCGGCGTGACATTGAGCGCAGACCGCCGACGAAAGCCGATGGTCGAGGTCGGCTGGATCGATGATGTCGTAGTCGGCATCGTCGTCGTCGAGGTGAGCCGCGTAGCGGGCCAGCGGGCTCCGAAACCGTTCGATGTGAGCGCGCCCTGGCCCATGGCAAGATTCACAGGTGATGCCCAACTCCGTCGTGTTGGCCGCCCCCACGCTCATCTCTCCGGTCCAGCGGAAGTTGGCTCGGAGGGCGTGACATTGGTCACAGCCTTCACTCCATTGATCGCCGAAAGGCTCATCTTTGGCGGGCGCCTCTTCGGGCTGTAAGAAGGTGTGGTCTTCGTGGGCCCAGCGTTGGTGCTTGACCAGCCAAACGAAGGGAAACTGCATCAACCGACCCGTGTATTGGATTCGGGTCGCGAATCGGAGGGCGGCGCTCTTCTCATCGGCGGTCAAGACCACCTTGGGGTGCACCTTCGAGGTGAACATGGACTCGACGTCGCGGCCGAGCATGTACCCGTCCACCAGGCTCCCGGCGTCGCCCATGCTCCCGTCTGGACCGTGACACTGGCTGCATTTCGCGTTGAAGATCGCGCGGTCAACCGGAGAGGGCTCATCGTCGAACCAAGGCACGGGGACCCAGTAGGCCTGCATATGATGGGAGCCGGTCGTCATGACCGCCGGCACGACTCGGCGGGCCTCTCCCACGTTCCCTGAAGAACCGTAGGCGGGCATGTCCACCAAGAACTTGTCACCCTCGCGAAAGACCCGAAATCGACGTTCGCCGTCCACCAACTCACGGCCGTCGAATTGTCCGATTACCGCCTCCACGGTGGCCGCTTGAGTCATGGTGCGATGGTAGGTCTGGCGCCAGGTGTCGTACGCCCTAGGATGGCAGGGACGGCAGGCCTTCGAAGAGCGGAACTCTCCATCGGTGTCGGATTCGGGCCGATAGGCACTGAGGGATTCGTTGGAGGTCACGTTGTGGCTCCAGCCGAAGAGGCCAACGACACCGCCCACCAAGACCGCCGCTATCGCACCTACGAGGCGACTCCGCACGACCCACCCCGTGGCCAGGATGATCAGCGCTAGAAACCCTACTTCCAAGCCCTCTCGAAGCCTCCCCGAATCCAATGAGCAGAGCGCCGTCCACGTGGCTCCCAATCGACCCTGTGAACACTGGGATGAGTCATCGTCGGCGTCGAAATTTGCAAACTCCGGGCCAGGAACGCCCCAAGGCGGGGCTATCTCGTCAGTAGGCCCCGAGTGCACCGCACCACGGCGAGAATGAGAGTTTCCAACCTTCGGCGAACCCGGCAAATCACCGAAACACGAGCTCAACCCGCTACCGTTTGGTGCCACCCCCTTGGCCCGAGGTTACCTAGGGGTAACCACCGGCCCATCGATGACCGACCCGCACCCTCCGCCGCGACACCCGCACCGCCTGGCCCGCGTGGCCCATTGACGTCGCCGCTTCGACCGTGCCCGCCCTGGCTCGAATCAGGCCTCCGATCGGGGGGGCGAGGCGCGCCCCATATCGGTGGGCACCGGCCGCCTGCGCCCCCAAGGCCTCCTCCCGCCGAATCACCCCGCGCCGCCGGGGTACGATTCGGTGACGCCCCCGCGCCCCGTCGTCGCTCGACCTCACCCAGTCTCGGATCTCGGCGCCCCCATGACCTCACTCTACCGCTTTGGTGCGTACGCGACGCCGACGCAGCCTGAGCCACCCCCCGAGGATCAGGTGAGCGCAGAGGGTGGGCCACAGCATTTGATGGCCGAGGGCGTGGACCACCCTGACTCTCTCCCTGAAGTGGGGGCGCAGGTCCAGGTCGAAGAACAGCAGCGCCCCTGTGACGGTCATGGCCAAGGTGAGCGTCAGCAGCAATCGCGAATAGGCCCAGTTGAAGGCCCGACTCCACGAGCCCTTGGTGTGGGCCCATCGGACCAGCAAGCGCCGTCCGGCGTAGAGCTGCCACGGGAGCAACAGCGTGAGAGGCGCCGAGACCGCTCCGTGGAGTAGAATCACCAGCGGTTCGGCCTGGGGGAACGCCGCGACGATCAGCACCCAGCCCGAGCCGATGGCCAACAAGAGCACGATAGCCACCGTTTGATGGGCCATAGGCCATCGATTCATGGTGTCGGGCCGCGCCGCAACAAGCCAGCCCTCGCCTTCTCTAGGGCGCTTTGGACGAGTCGGCTGTCCTGACCCGCGGCGATCATGGTCTCGAGCATCGAGATGGCCTCGGCATAGCCTCCTTGGACCATGGTGTAGAGGGCGGCGGCGAAGCGGGCCGTCCTGCTCCTGGGCGCGAGTTGGTTCATGGCGCGGACCATTTCACCGCAGCGCTTTAGGTCTTCTTCGATCAGATAGAAGTGGAAGAGGTCTGAGTACCCTTCGAGAGTGTGGGGCGTCAGACTCGCGCGGGCCTCGAGGAGCCGCTCGGCTTCGTCTCGGTGACCCGCGCGCATGGCGGTGAAGGCCATCTTGGAGCGGGCCCGGGGATCATCCACGCGGGCCACATCGTAGCAATGTCGATGCTCTTCGGCGACGCGGCGGACCGCCGCGCCGGTCTCCCCGCGGATGCCCGGCACCAGCTCGAGGAGACCATCGTAGGCGCGAATTCGGATCGTGCGGCGTGGGTCCTCGAGGGCGCGGCGGAGCGGCTCGATGGCGCGACCGTCCTTGGTCTTGCCCAGGCTCTCCACGGCGAAGTAGCGGACCATGGGGTGGACGTGCTGAGCGGCAGAGAGGAGGCTCTCGAAGGCCGCCGGGTCATCGGCCACCCGGTGGAGCCACCCTGCGGCGCTGGCGCGCTCGATGAGCGAGCGGGCGGGCCCCTCGAGCATGTCGACGAGGCCCTTGGCGTTCACCGATCTCCGCGCCTTGATCGCGCCAATGAGCTGGGCGCGTTCGGTGACGCGGGCCTTGTAGCGCCCATAGGTGGGGGTCTCCCCATACCAGCGCTCCACATGGCCCTCGGCCCACGCCGGCCCCTCCTCGGCGTGGCAGTTTCCACACGCGTTGGGGACCCCGTAGGCGAGGGTTAGGCTGGGCAGGGGCGAAGAGATGGTGTGGTCGCGGACGACCATCCGCAAATCGAGGGCCATCTCCGGCATGTGGCACTCCACACAGCGGCTCCCATCGGACTGTGGCCCGTGGTGGGTGTGCTCGGCGAGGCGCGTCTTCTGCGAGAGGTGGCACTGGGCACAGAGCGTGTTGGACTCGGCTACCCCCTGGTTGGCGTGACTGGCCAGGTCGTGGGGGGGGTGGCAATAGCCGCAATCCATCTTCTCGCCGCTCTCTTGAAAGCAGCGACTCTGCATATAGTCCACGAATCGATAATTGAGCCCCGAAGAGCGTCCATCGACGAAGAAGGCGCCCGTGGTCCAGACGTCGGGCATGAAGTAGTCGTAGAAGTTCCGGCCGTACTCGTATCCCTCCCAGAAGACCTTCTTCCCGGCGTGACACCTGGCGCAAACGAGCACCCCGTCTTGGGCGCTCAAATCTGCGAAAGGCACCATGTCCCCGCCTTCACCCGGCTTCTCCCCTCGAGACGCGCGACGGAGCGTCCGCCAGTGCCTGTCGTGCTGGCCTGCAGGGCCATGGCACGACTCACAGTTGATCTGGGGATCATACTGGCTGGAGTACGCCGCCGTCTTTGGATCGAAGTTGCGCTTCATATCGCTTGCGTGGCACTCGGCGCAGGCGCGGTTCCAGGTGCGGCCCCAGTTATCCCAGTAGACTGCCGCGGTGGTGGGGAGCGGCCCATCGCCACCCAGGGGGCCCTCCACGGAGTCTCGCCATGACTGCTCTTCGATGTTCCAGTAGGTGGGCAAGACTTGGAGCCGCCCAGCTTCTCGACGGGCGAGATAGACCTGATGCCGCTTGATTCCCACCACATAGGCGATCTCGATCTTCTCGGTCCGCCCCGTTGGAGCCCGGTACTCCATGAAGAACCGACCCCCTTCTGCGCTCATGGTGGAGACGGTGCCGCCGAAGCGGTAGACGGGGTTCGACTCGAAGTCTCCCACTACCGTCTCGGCGGTGGCGGGCGCCATGTTCTTGGCGTGCACGGAGGTGGTCCAGGCGGCGTAGACTCGAGGATGACAGGTCCGGCAGCTCTCGGAGCCGGCCACCTTTGACAGCGTCCCATTGGTCAGGGTGTCCGAGGCGGGGAGATCACGCTCACCCGGGGGAGAGACGATGAGCCAAACGAGGCCGGCCACGGTGGTGGAGATGGCCCCCCAAAGCCAGAGTGGACGTCGGGTCATTGTGTGACCTCGGTCGCGGTCTTCGCCGCGCCACGAAGTCGCTTGGCCTCTCCCCGAATGCGGGTGAGAGAGGCTTGGAGCTTCGCCCATCCGAACCAGTGGGTGTGGTCAGGGGAGAAGTGGTAGGCCCCCTTGAAGGTGGCGGCGTGGTGAAATTTGATCATCTCGAAGAAGAGCTGCTCTACGAGGGAGGTGTCGCTATAGAGTTGGTCGCCACCCAGCACCAGGGCATGTCCAGCCTTGGGGTGTGGCGGACGCTCCTTGGGCATGGGGTCGAGCAGACCGTCTCGGTTGAGGTCGCGGATGAGGTAGGCGGCCTCGGCAATCAGGGCGTCTGCGCGCAGCTTGATATCGTCAGCGTCACCGAGGTGCCGACGGGCGAAGCTCTCCGAATGACATCGGCGACACACCTCCACCATTCTGGCTCGATGTGTCTTGAATTCAGCGCGCCCGATCTGCTTCATGGGCACCCCGGTCGCCGTTCCGACGAAGGTCGCTCCGCTGGATGAGCGTCCAAGGGTGAGGTTCAAAGCGTTGTCATGACCTGTCTCGCCGGCCATGTGACAGGTGGTGCAGGTGGGCGCAACGCTTTCGTCTTCACTGGCCTGGTAGACCAGGCCGTGCTTCGATGCGGCCCACGCTTCGGCCTGGGGATGGTCGGGTCCCATATGGCATCCGTCGCATGCGTGGGCGCCCCGCGCCTCTTCCACCGAATAGCGGTGGGCTGAGTGGCAGTGACTGCACTCACCCACCCCGCCGTCGGGGTAGACCCGACCAATATTGTGACACAATAGGCA
>PVBE011330150.1_pt1 | contig 18280 bp, 25 predicted proteins | sample 1631181 | NCBI WGS metagenome assembly PVBE01 (sample SAMN08397723, study PRJNA350692) | Marine metagenome, whole genome shotgun sequencing project. | isolation source: water | place: Pacific Ocean | collected 2012-04
TACCATGGGCTTTTTTATAGATATCATATAAAAGAAAAACATCTCTAGCTGCATTTCCAGCTGCTTTATTCTTAAGTTGAGAGTCTATATAATCTGGAGACAATTCTACTTTTAATAAATCTTTAAATGCTTGAGAAACTTCTTTAATTGGAGTTGTTAATTCTTTAGTTGTTCTAAGTACAGATTTTATTAGTGGGGTGGGTTTTGGTTTAGGCTCCTCCTTTTTTTCTTCTTTTAAAAATTCTTCTAAATCATCGTGAATCTCTCTTAAAGCAGTTCCAGCAATCTCATCTACTAATTCTATTCCTTCAAATAACTCTTGATCTTTCAAATATTTCAGATCTTCTTCTTTAAAAACATAAGATGTAAACTTAATTTCAGATCTTCCACCTTGGGTGTATTGCATTCCAGCTTGTGTTTGTCTAACTGAATGAGGAATGCTTCTAAACATAATATCTACTTCTATACAAGCATAATATTTTGAGTCTGATTTAGCTTTTTCAGGAACATCTCCAGAGTCTATCATACTTTGTAATCTTTCTAATCTCTTACCAAATATAGTTAGATGTATCTCCATATTATTAAAAACAGAAACAATATGTGGGCTATGAAAATCTTTCATTCCTAATTTTTGTGCAGCTATTAGATAAGGCTTGGTCCAATCTGCATATAATTTTAATGCACTAACTTGAGATTTTAAATAACTTCTTTCTATATTAAATCTTTTTCTTAACTCTACCTCAGAATATTCTTTCCATTTATTGAATTCTTCTAATCTTGGTTTTAATACTCTTTTTACTCTATCATTCAAATCCATTGTGTCAACTTGTTTAGAATTTTTTGCATAAAGAAATGCATCTCTTACTGTAACAAAATTTAATTGTTGAGCCATTGAATGGATAGCCCCTCTTCCTCTCTTGATATCTACATTATCTAGCCAAGTTTGTTTTAATCCAAGATCCGCTGTTTTTCTAACTTCTTCATCTCCAGATTTTAAATTATTGTAATTTTCTAACCTCATTTTAAATTCTTTTAAGTCATATATCAAATTGATTATACTTCTAACAACAGTATTAATTGTGCCCATCATCTTCATTGCTTGTTCTTGCATTCTAGTTCCTCTAGAACCAACATCCCCAAAAAAAGCAGACCCAACAGATGCCTCAAAATCTTCTTTAGTTTTATCTACATCATAATCAATTCCTGCTAAAGGTTTATTTCTTAGAAAATCTAAAAGCCAAAAATAAACAGGCTCTAATCCTTCTGCAACTGAGTCATAACCCATGAAGTATTGTGCACTTTTATTTTTACTTTTTATTTCATTAATTAATAACTCTCTTACTTGTCTTTTTTTATTGGCTTCTTTTACTTTATTTAATAATATTTTTAAGAAAGAAATTTTATCTTTTATATTTTCTAGATCTTTTTTGATTCCATCTATTGATTTTTCTTCTATCTTTTCTTCTTGTTTTTCTGTTGAGAATAATTGTGAAAAAAGATTATTATTAGCCATATAATCTTAATGTTATCATCTCTTATAAAGGTTTTTTTGTTACCGAAGAATTTATTAATTAATTTAGTAATTTATAAGTATGATAACTAGGGGAAAGCATGATATGATGTCTAGTTCAGGCATCAAGATTCATCAAAAAGGAATCTATGACTTAAAAGATTTAGTAAAATCAATGAAAAATTATCTTGAAGAAAGACAATATACTGTTCAATTATCAACCCAAAGCAAAAATAAAGATAAAGGATATGAAGTTCTTGTTGGTTTTAAATCTGAAAGAGATATGGATGATTATTCAAGGTTTCATATCAATGTTTCTATATTAATCATAGAGATGGAAAAAGTCAAAATAAAAAATAAAAATTTAGATAGAGGTGATATGGATATAAATTTTAAAGCTAATATTTTTTTAGATTATAAAAATAGATGGAACAAAAATTTTATTTCAAGATTTTTAAATTTGATTTATAATAACTATATTATCAAAGATAAGATCAAAGGAGATTATGAAAGAAAAATATATCTTGATTTAATAAACTTACATAATTTAGTTAAAGAAAAACTTGGATTGTATCTTCATGTTTATGGCAATTAAAAAAGAGGAATTATGATAAAAAATATAACTGTAGCCCCTAGAACTAGAGTTAGACATGTGGGAATGTTAGATGTAGCTGAATTTTATAGATGGATACAACTATGGCTTGATTTTAATGGTTATTGGGCTAACACTAATGAAGTTCAGTATATAGAGACTATGCTTCCTGATGGAAGTAAAAAAATAGAGTTTAATTGGGAATGTAGAAAAAAGAGAAGTGATGATTTTACTTATTTAATAACTTTAGAGGCGATCTATGTTGGTGTTAAAAATGTTGAGATACAAAAAGATGAGAAAAAAATAAAAATTCAAAAAGGAGATTTTGATATGAATTTTTCTGCAATATTAGAAAAAAAACTTCCAGATAATTTTCCCTATTTTATTGAACTTTATGAAAGATTTATAATAAGAAAAAGGATTGAAGAATATAAATTAGATTTGTATGGCAAATTTTATAGTCTAATCGAAGAAACTAAAGAATTTTTAGATGTTTATGTTTAACGAAAACATTAAAAATAAAATGTTATTGATAATACCATGGCAGAGATAGATTATGTTATTCCAGCTATAAAAATAGAACAAAAAGCAACTTTTAATTTTGCAGATTTGTATAAATTATTAAAGTCTTGGTTTGATCTTCATAATTATGATTTCTTTGAAAAAGAGTACATTGATATTTTGAAAGAAGGTGGAGAAAAAAGTGATTCTATCAAATGGGAAGCAGAAAGAAAAATTGATGATTATATTAAATTTCATATAGAGATTAGACTTAAATTAGGTGACGTTGTAAATGTACAAACTAAAGAAGCTATGGCTTGTAAAGGAGTTTGTAGCTTAAAATTTGAAGCTTTTATTCAAAAAGATTATGAAGATCAATGGGAAAGAAATTTTTTCTTAAAATTTTCTAGATCTTTATATGATCATTTTATTTTAAAATCTAAATATGATAGATATGCAGATGAATTAAAAAAAGAAACTTATGAAGTTTTTAATCAAGCTAAATCATTCTTGAATATGAGAGGGGATAGATGATTTGGCCTTTTAGTCTACTTAAAAGAAAAGAAGAACAAGTTATTGAAGAATCAACAGAACAGCCTTATTATGGTGGAGAAGGTTATTATGAGAGAGATATGGAGATAGTTATTGGCAAGTTAGATTTGGTTAATTCAAGATTAGAAAATATTAATGGTAGATTAGAAAGAATTGAAGAATTTATTAGAACAATTAAATGAAATCTTATATTTTAATTTTTTTTATAGTTATTCTAGATCAATTAACTAAATTTTATTCCAAAAATATAAACTTAGATTTTAAATTATTTTTATTAAGGTATGTTGAAAATACAGGGGCCTCATTTGGAATTTTACAAGGATATCGAATTTTTTTAATTTTTATCTCCATAATTGTTATGATCATATTAATCTATTATATGTTTACTATAAAAAATAAATATGCTATTTATGCATTTAGTTTTATTTTAGGTGGGACAATAGGAAATTTAATTGATAGAATATTTTTAGGATATGTTATAGATTTTATAGATTTTAGATTTTGGCCTTCTTTTAATGTTGCAGATTCGTTCATTACAATTGGTGCTTTAATTCTTGTATATCTGTTAATAACTAAAAAAATAGATTAGTTTTATTAACCAATGTATTATTCTTTAATTATGAAAGGAATAAAAATTAATAGAATAAATTCAGTAAATCCTGGAGATCCATTTAAACAAACTATTGAATTATTTAAAGGAGAAGAAGGAAGACAAGTTACTGTAAATTTTAGAGATGAAGATTCACCACACAAATCTCACTATCATGAAGGAATAGATCCATCAAAAGATCCAGAAAAATTATGTATATTAGAAGGAAAAGTAAAACTACTTGCAGAAAATGAACATGGTGAGAGATTAGAATTGATTATTGGTATAGGGGAGGATAAGGGAAGTAGGCATGTTACAGAGATAACTATTGATAAAGGAGTTAAACATGATGTTGTTTATTTATCTAAATGTATAATCTTAGAGTATAGGTCTACAATATTTAATCCCGATAAATCAGATATGCATTACTAAAATTATTTTTTAATTCTTCTATCTTTAGAGATCATATTTTGTATATTTCCTTGTTTAAAATATCCCGATCCAAAATAATCATTTTTTGATTTTATTATAACAAATCCATCTAATTTTTTAGTAGTTGAAATATCATTACCTCTAACCCATAAATTAATTTCTTTTTCATTAACATCTAAAACATTTTTTTTAGCTAATTTTCCTATCAATTGAGATCCTTCTATACTTAATCTTATCCCATTTGGATGAATCTTAGCAAAATACAACCCAAAAGAATTAACTCTTAGCTTTTCAATATCGATTTTAGAAAAATCTTTACTTAAAATAAAAACTTTATTATCATTATTCTTTAAGAATACATAATCTAAATCTAGCTTATCTATATTATATTGTTCTTTTATTACATCAACTATCTTTTTCTTCTCTTTATTATTTAATATTTTTAAAGCCATATTACTAAATATTCAAATGAAGTCCTTTATTAGAACTATAACTTTAATATTTTAAAATTAATAAAAATTATTAAAGAATTGATTACTCTTGTTCTTCGGTTTCTTCGCCAAATTCTTCTTTAGGTTCTTCTGATTCCTCTTGAGATTCTTCCTGTTCCTCTTGAGAGTCCTCTTGTTCTTCACCATCTGGATTTGGTTCTTCTTTTCCGATTATTTGTACGTTTTGAGCTTGTTTTCCTCTGTCACTTTGCGCAGGATCAAAAGATACTCTATCATTCTCGTTTACGTTTGTATCTTTTGGCAAGGCACTAAAATGTACAAAATAGTCTTCTCCATCGTCTCCTTTGACGAATCCATATCCTTTTTTGGTGTTAAACCACTTTACTATTCCTTCCATATTTCCTCCACTAAAATAAGTTATTCTTTATTTTAGAGTTTAATTGCTTAAAAAATGTAGAATTAACTCTTTTTAAATCTTTAGTTTGTCATATCTATTAACTTAAATTCTGTTTGGTTAGAACTAATTAGTTTAACTAATCAAAATCTTTTACTGGAAAATCATTTGGAACTAAATTAGAAGGAAAAGCCTTTAATGTTCCATCATCAATTCTACTAATCTGATCTGGAGAACCCAATTTTTTATATTGTTCATATGTTATCTCTTCAGATTGTTTCTTATCTTGAGACATGTATACCAACCCAGAAATGACATTTTTATCATCAATAATCCCTTCTTCATTAGCAATGTTTAATGCTATTTTTGATTTTTTACCTAAAGAGTCATTTCCATTTAGTAAAACATATTCTAATCTCATGATAGAGGTTGATTTATTCATAATGGTTAGATAAGTAGTTGATTTATAATGCTTACCATCTGCTACTACTTTATGATAATGGTTTTATCTAAAAATTAGAATTAAGAGGATATCTCAATTACTTTAATCTTAAAATTTAATGTTTTACCAGCTAAAGGATGATTTAAGTCTATTTCAACTTCTTTATCATCAACTTTTGTTATTTTTGCTGGAAGTTGGTTTCCATCTTGTGATTTTATTAATAATGTCATGCCTTCTTTAGGTTCTTGATCTTTAGGAAGTTGTTCTCTTGGGAATTTTTTAACTAATTCCTTCTTAGGATCACCATAAGCCTCTGAAGATTTCAATTTAATGGTTTTTTCTTCCCCTTTTTCCATTCCAATAACACCTTCATCAAATCCTTTGATTAATTGTCCAGAACCTACTTCAAATTCTAAAGGATGAGAATGGTCTCCATGAGTTGAACTATCAAATACAGTTCCATCTTCCAATGTTCCTTCATAATCTACTTTTATTTTATCTCCTTTCTTAACTGGCATTTTTTAACTCCTTACAATAATCTCTAAAATTGATTTTATTTAAGTCTTTTGGTGTTTATGCTACTCTTGCTTCAATATTCCTTAATCTTTCAAGAATATATTCTTTTTCAAGATCATGTTTTACTTCTCCTTCAAAGGAGGCATTAAGGAATGGTCCAGAAGGTTCATAGGTATATCCTCTATATAACCCAAAATAAACAGTACGTCCAGGTTGTATCTCAAATCTAGAGCCTATTGGAACAGTATATCTTAAAACCTCTCCTTTCTTTTCTCTATAAAAAACAAATTGGTCATCACTATCCATTCCAAAGAAAGTAGCTTTAATTAATAAACGACCCTTAGCATTTTCTCCATTAGAAGCTAATGGATATTCTTCTCTATATTTTAAGTTTAGTGAGCTTGCCACTTATCGTTTTATTATGCTAACTTTATAAATATAATTGGATTCTTACCAACATGTTTAAATACATAATTCTTATATCGATATTATGAACAAAATCATCTTAAAATATGCTCTACAAAACGCTATAAGATATGATGGAAAAGCAAGTGTAGGGGCAGTAATTGGAAAGGTTTTTTCCGAAACTAAAGATTTAGATAAGAAGAAAGTAGCTTTAGAGACTAAAAAAATTGTAGATGATATTAATAAATTAAGTTTAGAAGAACAAAAAGAAAAATTAAAAAAAATAGATCCTAAATTATTAGAAAAGAAAGTAGAAAAAAGAGGATTATTTGATTCTTATGATATTAAAGGAAAAGTAATAACTGCATTTCCTCCTGAACCAAGTAAATATATGCATTTAGGTCAGGTAAAAGCTTTAATGTTAAATTATGAGTTAGCTAGATTAAATAAAGGAAAATTTATTTTTAGATTTGAAGATACCAATCCTAGTTTAGTTGAAGAAAAATTTTATGATAAATATTTAGATAATTTAGAATGGTTACAGATTAAGCCATCTAAAATTACTTATGCTTCTTCTAATATGGATAAATTCTATAAATTAGCTGAAAAATTAATTAAAGAAGAGAAAGCTTATGTTTGTAAACATTCTTTAGAAGACATTAGAGAATCTAGATCTAAAGGTAAAGAATGTGGTGATAGAGATAATAATTCTAAAGAAAATTTAAAATTATGGAAAGATATGTTTGAAGGAAAAAAATATGTTCTAAGGTTAAAGATAGACCTAAAACATCAAAATTCCACTATGAGGGATCCAACTATTTTTAGAGTAATAAAAGAAAAACATCCTAAACTTGAGAAAAAATATATTGTTTGGCCAACTTATGATCTTGAAAACTCAGTTATGGATGCTCTAGAAGGAGTAACTCATAGATTTAGAACTAAAGAATTTGAATTAAGAAATGAGTTGCATAGATTTATACAAAAAAATTTAGGATTTAAAGAAACTCAAATGTATGAATTAGCAAGATTTAATCTTAAAGGAGTTTCTAGTTCTGGGAGAGTAATTAGAGAAAAAATAGAAAGTAAAGAGTTGATTGGTTGGGATGATCCAAGTTTGATAACTGTAGTAGCTTTAAGAAGAAGAGGTTTTAAACCAGATGCTTTAAAGAATTTTGTTTTGTCTACAGGAATCTCTAAATCTGAATCAGAATTAGATTGGGGAGACTTAATAATGCATAACAAAAGATTATTAGAGAAAGAAGCTAAAAGATATCTATTTGTTGAAGATCCTATAAAAATAAAAATAAAAAATTCTCCTAAATTAGAAATTAAAGTTTATTTCCACCCAGATAATAAAAAATTAGGATTTAGAAAGTTTAAAGTTAATAATGAGTTTTATATTAAAGATAAAATACAAAAAAATAAGAATTATAGATTAATGCATTTATTTAATTTTAAGAATAATGAATTTTTATCAAAAGATTTAGATCAAAAACTAAAAGCTCAATTGATACATTGGTTGCCTTATTCTAAAGATTTAGTTAATATAGAAGTTTTGATGCCAGATAAAACAATAATCAAAGGATTAGCTGAAAAAGATATTAAAAAATTAAAAGTTGATGAAGTTGTGCAATTTGTTAGATTTGGATTTGTTAGATTAGATTCTAAGAAAAAAGATAGATTAGTATTTTGGTATAGTCATGGATAATTTTTAGTTAATAGTCTTTAATTTCTTAGAGAAGAAGCAATAAAAAAGAATTTATTAAAATAAGGTAATAAGTGATAAATTAGCAAAAACTTTATATATCATTTGATTTAATAGTAACAATAATATACTATACTAAAGTGATAAAATGGTGTTAGAGGTACTAAATCAATTAGCTAGTTATCAAGGTTTCATATATTCTATATTATTTTTAATAGCTGTATTATTTTGGTTTAATCTAAAGAATCAAGGTAAGGAAGATTTGTTTAAACTTAAAAATATTGTAACTTTCTCTATGTTATTAGGATTAGTTTTTATTGTAAGAGCATTTGCTTTTTTCCCTAGTTTAGATGTAGTAAGAGTACCATTACAATCTAGCTTGCAATTTATGATATTGTTAGGATTGGTTGCTTTTACAAGTAGAGAATTTAAGATAAATAGTAATCAAAGAAAATTACAAGTAGAAGGATTGTTAGACATAAGTGTAGATAATCCAATGAAAGATGAGATAGATAGACAGATAATAATGCCTGAAATAAGAAGATTAGAAAGAGAAAAAAAATCATTAGAGAAAGAAAGAACAAAAATGAGAGTTGAAAAAAAAGTTATAGATGAAAGTAGTAAAAAATTAAATACAAGATTAGAAAAGATAAAAGAAGAAAGAAAATCATTTAGGGATAGAGAAAGAGGATTGAGTAAAGAAAGATTATCATTAGAACAAAAGAAAGAAGCAGCAGATGTCCAAGAATCAAAAATAAAATCTGAAAGAAAGAAACTAGATAGAGAAGAAAAGAACATTAGACCTAGATTAGATAGTTTAAGAGAGAAAGAAAATAATGTTTTAGATGATTTAAAGCAAAGAACAAAAAAAGTTGTAAATTTAGAAGGAGATTTAGAAGATAAGAAAGATGAAGTTGAAGATTTAAATTCACAAATAGAATCAGAAAAGAAAAAGATAGAAAAATCTAAACAAAATTTAGAGTCAGAAAATAAAAAATTAAAAACATTAAAAGAAAGTTTATCTAATGATAAAATATTTATCAAACAAGAAGAAAAAAGATTAAATAAGAATAAAGATAAATTATGGGTAGATCAAGATAGATTATACGAAGATAAAGAAGTTCTGTTAAATGATAAAGAATCTTTTAACAATTTAAAATTTAAATTAAAGCAAAGGGAAGACAAAATTATTAGTTTAGAAGATGAAGTAGAAGATAAAAAAGAGGAAGTTGAGGATTTGAATTCACAAATAGAATCAGAAAAGAAAAAGATAGAAAAATCTAAACGAAATTTAGAGTCAGAAAATGAAAAAATAGAAAAAATAAAACAAAAATTAGAATTAGAGTTTAAAAAATTAGATTCATTAAAAGAAAGTTTAGTTTATGGAAGATCATTGATCAAACAAGAAGAAAAAGATTTGAATAAATCTAAAAATAGATTATTAAAAGATCAAGATACATTATATGAAGATAAAGAAGATTTGTTAGAGGAGAAAGAAGAATTGAATAATCTAAAATTAAAATCAAAATTAAGAGAAGATAACATAATAAAAAAAGAAAATGAATTTTATGCTAGAGAAGATGAATTAGAAGAAGAAAGAGATAATTTAGAGAAACAAAATAAAAAATTGAAAAAAGAAGAAATTAGATTAGAAAAAGAATCAAAAAAAATACAAGATATGAGAAAAAAACTTGATGGTGATAGAAAAAAATACAAAGATATTGATGTTAAACAAAATAAATTAAATCGGGATAGTAGCAGATTAGACTCTTATAGGTCTACTACAAATAAAGATAAAAAAACATTAGAAAATGAATGGAAAAAATTAAAATTAAAAAGAAAACAATATTATGATAGATTAGATAGATTAGAAGATCGTGAAGAAAAATTTGAATATGAAAGAGAAGAATTGAAACTTCAAAGGAGAAAGTCAAGAATATGATAAATGAGATTCTTTTTGGGGTAGATACAGTATCTTTTGTTTTGATAATCACTGCCATATTCTTAATGATTAAATCAAAAAAATTTGAGAAAAAAGAGAGTATAAAAGAAGTATTAAATTTGATTTTGATAGGTTTGTTCTTTATAACTATTGTAATAGCTTTTGATTTATCTTCTTCTTTAAATATTTTTGAGTCTATTGCAACTAAATTAGAAATAATACCCTTTGATTTGTTTTATTTAGGGATAGAGTTGATGATCATCCCAATTGCTGCTTTATCTTTTTTAGTTGGATTGATGCATTTAAGGGAATCTAATCAATAAATATTTATATGAGTAAAATTTCATTTCTATATGCTTCATGTATTAAGCATCAAAAAAAAGAGTGTGATACTTCATGATATTGATAATATCAATACTTCTAGTAATTTTTATTGGATAGATGTTTCAAATCCTACTAATGAAGAATTAGGTAAAATAATTAAAAAAACAAAATTAAATACACATGATCTAAAATGTACTTTAGATAAAAGAGAAAAACCTAGAGTAGATAAAAAAGAGAGATATAGCTTAATCATTTTTAGATCAGTTAGTAAAAATTCAATAACACCTATAGGGATAATCATTTCTAAAAATTTTGTTATGACCATTCATAGAGAAGAGATAATTTCATTACAAAATTTAATGGAAGAAGAAACACCAACTGATCTAAATAAAATTGTATATGAAATTTTTTCAGGATTGATTAAAGAATTTTCAAAGAATTTAGAAGATGTTGAAGATAGATTAGACATTATAGAAGAGAAAGCAATAAAGGCTGAGAGTAACATGGAACAAATGTTTGCTTTGAAAAAAACTATAATCTATCTAAGAAAAGCTTTATCAGGTAATAGAGAAGTTATAGAACAAATAATGAGTGGGGCAATACCTATCTTAAAAAATAAAACTTTATTTAATATGCTATTTATTGAGATTTCTCAGCTTATAGATACTGAAGAATTGATAAAAGATAGACTAACAGGAGTATTAGAGGTACATTTAAGTTCTATTTCCAATAAGCTTAATGAAGTTATGAAAAGTTTTACAGTTATAGCCTCTTTGCTTTTAATACCAATGTTAATTTCTGGAATTTATGGTATGAATTTTAGAGTTTTACCTTTATCCCAACATGATTATGGATTTTGGTTTTCTTTAGGTTTTATGGGAATAACTGTTGTTTTGATGTTATTATTTTTTAAGATTAGAAAATGGATCTAAAATAAATACAATAGCTATAACCATCAATAATCCTATTCCTACAAACAATGAAGAATTACTTTTTTTATCATCAAATCCTTGAGTTACTTTTCCAGTAGGAATGGATACTTCTTCTTTTTCTTCTATTGTTTTAATTTGTTCTAAATTTTCTATTTTTTCTTTTGTTGTTGTTTCTTTTCCAGCTTCTATTGAGATTAAGCTATCATTTTCTATATCATAATAATCAGGGAAACAATTTTCTAATTCTAATGGTTTGTTTTGAGAGGTTCCACATAAATTGTCATCACTACATGATCTAGCTCTTGTTTTATTTTCTTGAGAACATACACTCCATCCTTCACAACTCCATGATTCTTCACAAGATATTGTTTGATAATCAACACTTAAATCATACAATCTACTAGACTCACTAGAAATATTAGCTTTAAATCTAAGTGTTGTTTTATCAGAGGGATTATAAAATGCTCCAGTTATATCAAATCCTGTTTCATTATATGTATTCCATGTATCTATTGTGGTATTAGCCATTAAGCTAACTTTTCCATTAGTCATATTGATTAGATTAGAATCAAATGTCCAGTTATGTGCAGCTGGTTAAAATATAACCAATCCAGTATATTTTGGTTCTATTAAGAAAAATAACGAGATGGATAAAAAGATTAATAGTATTATAAATAACTCTTTTTTGATCCCTAATTCTTTATTTCTTTTCTTTTCTCTTTTTTTCACTACTTTATGTACACTCTATCAATATATAACAATTTCTTTATTCAATTTACTATTATAAAAGTAAAACAATGATTAATAAATAATAAACAAACAATAATATTATGAAAACACCTCATTCAACATTTGAAATTATGTTTTTTGTTGGTTTAATCTTCATTATAATCCCATTTTTTATACAAAAATTATTTCCAATGATTTTAATCTTAGGATTGATATTAATGATATTATCAGCTGCCAGAGAGAGATTGCATCTATTAAAACATAAATGAAGAGAGTCATTAAAAATTATAAGATTTATAAAAATCCAATATCTCAATTTATTGGATTAAGGTTTTCTAAGAGATCTGATACTATACTAATTTTTGAATTAAATAAAGAATCTAGAATAAGTGCTTCTATTGATATGTTCTTTGTTTTTTATCCAATAAATGTTGTTTGGTTAGATAAAAATAAAAGAGTAGTTGATATTAAACAAAATTTAAAGCCTTTTACTCTTTTAATTATTCCAAGAAAAAAAGCTAAATATGTTCTAGAATTTACAAATAAAATCTCCATAAAAATTGGAGATACTTTAAAGTTCTAAATTATAATTTTATTTTTTAAAAAACTATTAAAACTTTAAGATATTTTACATATTGTTTGAGATGATAGAAAAACTTGAAGTTGAAATAATCCAAGGTGGGATGGGTGCAGGAGTTTCTAATTTTCGTTTAGCTAGGGAAGTTTCTTCTATGGGTGGTTTAGGTGTTGTTTCTGGAACCGCACTTGATACAATAATGGTACGTAGACTACAAAATAAAGATTCTAAAATTAATGATGAGATTATATTTGCATTAGAAAATTTTCCAGATCAAAAATTAGCTCAAGAAATTATTGACAAATTTTCAAGAAATGGAAGAAATTCAAAAACTAATAAGTATCATCCTGCTCCTTATCCTAGATTTAAACAAGATAGTAAAGGTGTATTAAGTTTGAGAGGTAGTTTAAGAAGTCCAAATCTTGAAGAATTGCTTATTGTTGCTAATTTTGTTGAAGTATTTCTTGCTAAACAGGGACATTCTAATCCTATTGGTATTAATTATTTAGATAAAATCAAATGGCCAATAATTCCTTCAATTTATGGAGCAATGTTAGCTGATGTTGATGTTGTTTTGATTGGTGCAGGTATTCCAAAAGAAGTTCCTGAAGTAATGAGGGATTTATCAGAAGGAAGAAAATCAAAAATGCCTATCCCTGTTATTGGGAGTGAAAGAGATTATTTATTGAAATTTGATCCAAACATATTATATGAACAACAAACATTAAAAATTCCTTTTTTTCTTGGAATTGTTTCAAATCATTTTGGGGTGAGATTTTTACCTCAAGCTGATGGTTATATTTTTGAAAATCATATAGCCGGAGGCCATAATGCTCCAGCAAGAAGTAAAGAACTAAATAAGAAAGGTGAACCAATCTATACAGAAGTAGATGAGATAGATTATAACAAATTAGATTCATTATTGGAACGAAATTCTAAAAGAAGAAATAATTTAATACAACCTTATTGGTTGGCAGGAGGTTATGCAAGTAGATTAAATAAAGCATTAGAAGAAGAAGGAGCTAATGGAATTCAAGTTGGCACACCTTTTGCGTTTTGTAGAGAGTCTGGAATTTATCCTGAATTAAAAAGAAAAGTTTTGGAAGAGATAATGGAGGGCACAACAGTTTTTACGGATCCAGATGCTTCTCCTACTAGTTTTCCACTTAAGGTAGTCCAAGTAAAAAATACATCATCTCAAAAAGAAGTATATGAAGAAAGAAAACGTTTATGTGATCTTGGTTATCTTGTTGAGCTTTATGAAAAAAATGGAAGAGTAGATACACGTTGCCCTGCTGATACTATAAAAAAATATGAAAAAGCTGGAGGGAATGTTAAAGATATGATAAACAAAGTATGTTTGTGTAATGCATTAACTTCTACAGTAGGTTTGGGTTCTCCAGGAGAGCCACCATTAGTTACTTCTGGTTCTGATTTTTCTGTTGTAATAGACCTTGTTAAAGAACATGGATTTGATTATGGTGCAAAAGATGTTATGAATTATATTGAAGAATCTTAAAATAAAAATAAATTTCCTAATAAAGTACCCATAATTGCTCTAGCTATAAAAAATAGTGATAAAGTTAAAACAAATAAAAAAGTAGTTAAGAAAAGAAGAAAAAGAAAATAACCATAATACTTATTTAATTTCTTATATTCTTATTAGAATGACTTATTATGATATTGATACTCTTAAAAAATCTCTTGAGAAAGCAGATGTAATCTTATCACATGGAGATAGTATTTTATCTTGGATTATAAGAATTGTTACTCAAAGTTATTGGAATCATTCAAGTATGTATATAGGGGATGAAAAATTTATAGAAGCAGATGGAAATGGAGTTATTATAAAAAACATATCTAAACTTAGTAATAGAGATATAAGAATTTATAGATATAAAAAAGCAACTAAGAATGTATTAGATAAAATAATAAATGAAGCTAAATCTTACAATGGGAAAAAATATGATATTTTTGCTATTTTAGAATTGTTTTGGTTGTTTATAGTAGGAAAAAGAGGAGATCCTAGAAGAATTGGATCAAAAAATAGATTTATTTGTAGTGAGATTATCTCTCAACCATACTACAAATTTGGTTATCCAGTAATTGAAAAATATGATTATGATGAAGTAACACCTTCAGATTTTGATATAAGTAAAAATTTTAGAAGACTTGAAATTTAAAATTATTTTTATAAATACATTTTTATATCAATTAATATGCATGTAATAAGAATGAAAAAGAGTTTAATATTATTATTTTTAATCTTATCTGTTTCTGCTTGTAACATCAATGTAGAAGAAGTAGAGGGGTATGATCCAGCTGATGATGGGATTAATAATGAATATTATTATCTAAATTTAGAAGTTGATGAGTTAGTTGAAAAAGGAGATATAATTGATGAGGATTATTTTGGTAGCTTAATAGAAAGATGGAACAAGGTAGAAAACACCCCTGAAAAAGATGTTAATGGATTTACAAATAATTTTAAGATTTATGAAAGATAATTTTATATATAATTAATTATTCTGACAATTTACAGTGAGGTATATTGGTCGTACAGTAGAGTTAGAAGAAGGAGATAGGTATTAGAGGAATAATATAATAAAATGGGAGAATACACAGCTAAAATTGAAGCTATTGAACGATTTAGAAGATTAGCTGAAGAATTTGAGGGTGATTTAGTAAAGAGAGCACAAGATGAATTTTGTGAAGAACGGGAAGGTTTGAATAAAACATTACCACCAGATTATGAGCTTACAGAATATAAACTTATAAGATTTGCTGATGAGAATTATAGAATGATATTAACAATAAAAAATAGAAGAACAAGATTTAGAGTTATTCAGAATGATCTTCCAGATTCATTTGGACATAAATGTAAAGAATTATCAGAAAAGTTAGGATTTGGTTTTGCATTAGATGGTGGTGTAGGATATTATTAAAATCTGAGAAGTATAAATAGATAAATATAAAAACCCTTTTTCTTTTTACATATAAATGGAATTTTTCAGTGTCGGAGGTTATAGTGAAGTTGGCAAAAATATGTCTGCAGTAAAAATAGGAGATGACATAATAATTCTAGATATGGGTGTATTTCTACCAGCAATAATTGATTTTGAAGAGCAAGGTGGTGAAAGAAAAAACTTAACAACTGAAGGTTTAATAAAATTAGGAGCGATTCCTAATGATAATATTTTAAAGAAACATAAAGATAAAGTAAGAGCAATAGTTCTTGGACATTGTCATTTAGATCATATAGGTGCAGTTCCTTATCTAGCTCCACATTATGATGCTCCAATTATTGGTTCTCAATATACTCTAGAAGTTTTAAAATCAGAATTGCAAAATGAAAGGGTTAATCTAAAAAATAAATTAATAAAGATGAATCCTAATTCTACTTATAAGCTTAGTAATAATTTAGAAATAGAATTTATTCATGTAACCCATTCAACATTACAAACTAGTTTAGTTGCATTGCATACTAAAGAAGGAACAATATTATATGCTAATGATTTTAAATTTGATAACAACCCAGTTATTGAGAAGAAGCCAAATTTCCAAAGATTAAAACAAATTGGAAAAGGTAATGTAAAAGCTTTGATTGTTGAATCATTATATGCTCATCATGATGGTAAAACTCCTAGTGAAAAAGTAGCTAGAGAGATGTTAAAAGATGTCATGTTAGGGGTGGAAAATACTGGAAATGCTATCATAACAACAAGTTTTGCTTCTCATATTGCTAGATTAAAATCCATGGCTGAATTTGGAAAAAAATTAAATAGAAAAGTTGTTTTTTTAGGAAGATCAATGAATAAATATATCAAAGCAGCTGAGGCTGTTAAACTTGTTAATTTTTCTAAGACATGTGATGTTGTTGGATATGGTGGGCAAGTTAAAAGAAAGTTAAAAGAAATAGAAAAACAAGGAAGAGATAATTATTTGATTGTATGTACTGGAGGACAAGGAGAACCTAATTCAATATTAACAAGATTAGCTACTAAACAACTCCCTTTTAATTTTATGAAAGACGATCATGTTATTTTTTCAAATAGAACTATTCCTGCTGAAATTAATTTAAAGAATAGAGATGAATTAGAAAGAAATTTAAAAAATCAACATGTAAGAGTGTTTAAAGATGTTCATTCAAGTGGACATGCTTATAGGGAAGATTTAAGAGATTTAATCAATATGGTTAAACCTCAAAATATTATTCCTGCTCACGGTCCTAGTGAAAAATTAAATAATTTAGCTTCTTTAGCTTTTGATATCGGATATTCTAAAAAAGAAGTTAAGATTATGAGTAATGGTAAAAGCGTTGTAGTATAGATAGAGAAAATGAAATGTCATAAATGTGGTGAAGGTTTAATAAAATATTATAAGTTCTGTCCTGTATGTGGTATTAAAGTAGATCATGAGATAAAACATGAAAAACCTATTAAAAAACATAAAAAAATAATTTTATTTAAACCAATTTCTTTAAAAAACTAATAACACTTTCCAAAACCTCTTCCTTAAATTTAACATCTATAAATCTATGATCTGCATTTTCAATCACTTTCAATTCCCCCATTTTAGTTTTATTATAAAATAATTTTGCTTCTTCCAAAGGAACAACTTCATCTTTCTCCCCATGAACTATCAGCACAGGAACATCAACAGATTCTATTAATTTCAAAGGATCATATTTCTTATAATCTTCAACAAAATTCTCTCCAATATAAAACCCCTCAAAAATCTTATACTTTCCATCCTCTTTAACCAACCCATTAATATAATCTAAATATTTGGCTCTCCCACATAACAAGATCAAACCTTTAACTTTATTTATCCTAGAAAAGGCTAAAGCAGTGATAACTGAAAAACTATTGCCCACCACAATTAACTCCCCCTCAACTTCTTTAATTATTGCTTGTATGTCTTTTAACTGCTTTGAAACAGTAGCATCCTCCATATTTCCTTCACTTTTCCCATGTCCTGAAAAATCAAATTGTATTGTAGTATATCCTTCACTTGGTAAATTTTTAGCCAAATAATTAATAGTTTTATTCTCTTTCTTCCCAGTAAAAGCATGAAGAATCAACACCTTTGGTTTTGAACTATCTCCTAGTCTATTTACTTCATAAACTAGGTTTTCTCCAAGTTCATTTTTAGTCTTTCCTTTTATTGTTTCCATTCTAAACTCTCTTCGTTTGTATTTGGCTTTTTAGTATAAGGTGCAACATTCGCTATATCCTCGATAAATAAGAGCCTAGATATTAATCTTTCTATCCCAAGACCAAAACCACCATGTGATTGTATTTTACTATTAAACATACTTAAATAAGGCCCATATCTACTATAGTCAATACCATCTCTTTTCATACTCTCTATTAATTTTTCTTTTAAAGTTTTTCTAACTCCTCCACTAGTGATTTCTAAACCTCTTGCAATCAAATCATAACTTACAGAAACCCCCCTTTCATCCTCATAATAAAATACCCTTTCATTAGAAGGATAATCTCTTAAAAAAACACCATCTTTTCCAACAGCATCAGTTAATTCTTGTTCATGCACATTTACTATTGGCTCAGATGAGTCTAAACTCAATAATTTTTGAGCGTCCTTATAAGACACAACTTCAAAAGATTTCAAAGGCTCAATCTCATATTTTTCACTTAATCTTCCAGTCACTTCTCTTAACAAA
>PVBE012499510.1_pt1 | contig 18279 bp, 18 predicted proteins | sample 1631181 | NCBI WGS metagenome assembly PVBE01 (sample SAMN08397723, study PRJNA350692) | Marine metagenome, whole genome shotgun sequencing project. | isolation source: water | place: Pacific Ocean | collected 2012-04
CAGGTTGCGGACATGATTTTCCACCAAATCGTCAAGGCTGACCCCTTCTCGCTTTTTCGTTTCAGGGGAATAGGCCCAGATGTGATCCGAACCGGTGGCTGTACACACCGACCGTTCTGGATTTGATTTATCCACCAGAATGACGCGTCGGTTCAATTCCCCGGTGCGAATCGCCGCCATGCAGCCAGCCAAGCCCCCACCCACGACGCATACATCACAATCGTGTTTCACAATTTCCAATTTTAGCGTGTTATCCCCCTCTTAGCGCTTCCCAACTACGGAGCGTGATAAATCCGCGGCCTTGGCCAAGGCTTCGGAGTCGTATTCCGTCGGTGGGCCGTAATTTGCCGGTGAGGGGATAATGTGCAATTGCAAGGGCAACCGCAGAGAAACAGCTTCCACCAGGCAATCCAGCACACAAGCACCACAATACCAGCATTCGTCCGGGTAGTTGACCGTGGGTACTTCACCTTCTTCGAAAGATAAAATGTCTTGTGGGCAAACGTCATAACATATCCCGCAGAGTTCACATAAAGATTCGTCAATGACCGGTGGCATGTTCAACTCCTTTCTAGGCAACAAATTATATCGTATGCATAACTAACGCTTCCGAGCCGCTACGAACTTTTCCAGCCGATGCAACCCTTCGCGTACATCCGTTTCGACGGCGCAAACCGAAAGCCTCAAATAGCCCTGCCCCAGCCGGCCGAATTCAGAACCGGGCAGCGTTACCACACCGGCTTCCTCAATCAGCCGGATCGCCAGTGCCATTGAATCGGTTTCGATAGCGCTGAAATTGGGAAAGATATAGAAGCCTCCCCCCGGTGCCACGCAACTCACCCCGGGAAGCCGGGCCACGCCTTCATATAAAAACTCCAGTTTGTCTTTGAAATGATCACGTACAGCCGCTAGTTCTTCCTCCGGACAATCCAGCGCGGCCTGGGCCGCTATTTGGCCCAACACCGAGGGGCATAAGGCCACGCAATAGTGCATCTTTTTGACCTGGACCATCGGCGCAGCTGGCCCGGCAACGAATCCGATACGCAAGCCCATCATAATATGAGATTTGGAAAAACCGCCGAAGCTGAAGGTGCGAGATCCCATTTCCGGCAGGGCTGCAACGCTCACAGGCGGCACGTCGGTATAATCCCGATAGATCTCATCCACTAGCACAAGTAAATCGTGCTTGAGTGCCACCTCTGCAACGGCCTCCAGAGATTCTTGGGGCCAGACCACCCCCAACGGGTTGTTGGGGTTGCAGAACACGATGGCACGACTTTTGGGTGTCACCGCGGCGGCCATCCTTTCCGGATCGGGTAAGAAACCCTCACTCTCCTTGAGAGGCACTAACGCCGGTTTGGCCCCACAGGCTAGGGTATTTTGGTAATAGGTCCCGTAGTGAGGACTGGGAATGATCACCTCATCGTCCGGCTGAAGAATGGTACGCATGACAATATAAAGTCCTTCCTGGACTCCGCTGGTCACGATCAGTTCATCCCGGGAATGGACCGCAACGCTCCAATCGTTCTTCATCTTGGCGGTGATCCCATCACGCAGCGCGTCAAACCCGTAGTAAGTGCTGTAACTGGCATAGCCCTCTTGAAGATATGCCTGCATACGGCTGATAACCGATGGCGGCATTGCCATCTCCGGATTACCGGAAGCTAAATTAGCCAGACTGTCCTTGCCCTTCATGGCCGACAAGACTGCCTCACGCTGGCTGGCCGGGATGGAGACGACATGCGGATTTAACCGTTCAGTGTTCGTTTGACGCATACTTCGCTCCTTGTTGCAGTTACGATGCAATAACCAACAGGACAGTGTTGTTGGACAGCTGATAGACTTATTAATATATTAAAAATATATTTGTCAAAGATTTTTATATTGATATTTTATGTCGCTTGGTTAATATATTCCGTACGGCCTATCCTTTCACACCACCTCAAAGGCAACGGTTTATGAAAAAAGACGAAGTTTATGAAAAATTGAGGGTGAAGATCGTTACCAACGGTATCGAACCCGGGGAAATTCTTAACGAAAAAGAGTTGATGGCCGAGTATTCTATCGGTCGTTCTCCGTTGCGGGAGACCCTTTTCCGCCTGCAAGAGGAAAATATGATCAAACCCCTGCCCCGACTGGGTTACATGGTGACTAACCTGAATATTGCAGAGGTGCGCGATTTGGTAGAGTTGCGTCGGGAGCTGGAGGGCTTTGCCGGATACCTCGCGGCACAGCGGATCACCCCAGATCAACTGGAAAACCTGCGAACCATTATTCGCGAAGCGGAAGACGCCCCCTCCAGGGACCAGGGTATCTCAAGCATCACTGACTATTACGATACCCGGTTCCACGATTTGCTCTACCATGCAGCCGGCAATCAAAAACTGATAAAGGTGTTGCAAGACCTGCACATCACCATGCTCAGAATCTGGTTTCATGTGGGGTTGGATGCAATCGGCTTTGAGCACCAAGCCCATAACCTTTATGTGGTCCTGAAAGCCCTGGAAGAGAAGGATCCAGAGAGAGTCCGCGTTGCCATGGAGTCCCATGTGGATTTGAATGCGGAGCAAATCAAGGATAAATTTCTATAGGATCGTTTCTCTTTCTCCATATAACATTGGCGAAGGACCAGAATATAAACTCTCCGTCTAGGAATTAAAGAGATGAGCATCGATTACAAAGCCCAGTGCGTCCCCACCTATCATCTATTGACCCCGGACCAGATAAGCTCGATCCACACCGCCACCCTTGAACTCTTGGAGACAGGGGGGGTTGCGGTTCACCATGACGAGGCTCGGCAGATGCTAGCCGATGCAGGATGCCGGATCAAAGAGGGCCATCTCGTTCAAATCCCCAACTGGATGGTGGAGGCTGCCATCCAAAGCGCTCCGTCCCGGATTACCATTTACGATCGGCTGGGAAATGTGGCCATGTGCCTGGAGGGGCGGCGGGTTCATTTCGGTTTAGGGACTGATCTGATTCATACCTATGATCTTGAAACCGGTCAATTGCGGCCGTCACAACTCTCAGACGTGGCGGTCGCCGCCCGGATCACCGATGCCTTGGATCACATCGATTTTGTCGGTTCGTATGCGCTTCCCGGTGACTCTCCGGCTAACTTGATGTACGTGGATTCGTTCAAAACCGAACTGGAGAATTCCACCAAGCCGATTTTTTATACCGCCGCCGGGCTGGAAGACATCGCTTTCATCAATGCCATGGCAGCGGCAACCGTGGACAGTGAGGAAGAACTGCGCAAGAAACCGATCCACATCCATTATTCCGAGCCGTTGAGTCCGCTGTCTCATACCTTCGGGGCGATTCAGAAGCTGTTTTTTTGTGCTGATCACGGCATTCCGGTCAACTATACGCCGGGAATGATGGCCGGTGCCAGCGCACCGGTGACTCTGGCCGGTGCTGTTACCGTCGGCAACGCAGAAGCGCTCAGCGGTCTGGTACTGCATCAGCTTCGGGCCAAAGGAGCGCCTATCGTCTCCGGCTTCGGCATGTCCACCTTGGATATGCGTACCTCCTCCTGTATTTACGGGTGTCCTGAATACCGTCTTGCGCTGTCCGCCTGTGCCGATCTATACCACCACTACGGTCTGCCCATGTGGGGAACCGCCGGGGTGAGTGATGCCAATTGCCTAGATCAGCAAGCCGGCATGGAATGGGCCGTATCGATCATGATGGATGCCATGCACGGCGCCAACCTGGTTCATGATATCGGTTATCTAGGCCAGGGGCTCATCGGTCATCCGGGGGGCCTAGTCATGTGCGACGAGATCATCAGCTATGTGAAGCGGTTTGTACGGGGATTCGACCTGGATGATGTCCATCTGGATCTGGACCTGATCCGGGAAGTGGGCCCGGGCGGGGAGTATCTTGCCACTGAACAGACGAGGGAAATGTTTAAAACCGAGCATTGGCTGCCGCACCAGTGTAACCGGGATAACCTGGATACCTGGAAGATGAAGGGGCGGAAGGACTGGGCTGAGATCTCTACTGAAAAGGCCCGGGAAATTTTGAAAACCCATACACCTGAACCGCTGAGCGATGCGTCACGCAACACGCTTGACGAGATCCGCAAGGACGCCGAAGCCAAATTGAAGGATCATCATTTTGCGTCCTAGCGGATGTGTCGGTCAACCAGGATTAGGTTACAGAGGAGCCCATCCATGATCTCCCACCTGTTGGAAAAGGTAGTCTGGGGTGCGCCGTCGTTCTGGATCGAGCGGTTTCCCCTCTATTGGGGCATTCATCAGGGGTATTTCAAAGATCAGGGTATCGATCTCCATATCCAGTACTCATACGGCGGACCGGAGCTGGCCCGGGCCTTCAATGGCGGAAGCGTTCATATTGGAGAAATGGGATTGCCTCCGTTTGCCACAGCTTACCAGCAGGGGATGAGTGCCCGCATTATCGGCAGCAGCGTGATTCAACAATTGGATCATTATCTGGCCGCCAGACCAGATATTATTTCCATTGAGGGGCTGGCCGGCCGCCGTATAGGCATCCTCTCGGGCGGTAGCTGTGATGATTACTTTATCCGAAAGATACTCGCCACACGCGAAATTGATCCAAATGGAGATGTGGAATTGGTTCCGCTGGGTAAGGACTACGGAAAACCTGGGCTGATTGCCGATCGACATGTGGATGCCGCTTTTGTCGTCGAACCTCAGCTGGCCCGTGGTGAACACGAAGGCTTATTGCGGGTGATCGACCGGGTGGCAGATTATTATCCCAGGTATCAGTGGGGGATTATCCTTGCAAGCCAAGCGTGGCTCAATCAAAAGATGGATCTGCTCGGCCGGCTTATGCATGCGTTCCGAAAAGCATGCCGCTCGATCAAAGACCATCCCGGGTTAACCATCGCTCTTGGCAGCCGAATATTTGGGGTGGCTCCTGAAGTTTTTGAAATTGCATTGATGCGCGATCTACCCCGATGGGAAATAAATGCCAAGCTGGACAGAGCCGGCCTTCAAAACGCACTGAATGTTCAGGAAGAAATGGGTGTGTCCACTTCGGATCTCTCCCTGGACGAGATGGTTCAACAATTATAAATACCGGATGGTCGGTGTTTGACGATTCGGCACCTATCAACACTCAGATCGCCATCCTCGGTGTGCTACACCTGTCCCGCTATCCCATTTTATAAACAATCCGACCCGCCTGCATGACCATACGAACCCGTGAGAGAGCGGAGATATCGGTGGTGGGGTCACCGTCCACTAGGAGCAGGTCGGCCTGTTTCCCCTGCCGGATCGAACCGATGAGATCTGCCATCCCCAAGGATAGAGCTGCGGTGGCGGTGGCTGCCGCGATGGCTTGAATCACAGTCATGCCACCTGCAATCATAGCGTCCAGCTCTTGCCACAGGCAGCCAAAACCGGTGTAGGGCAGCCCGGCGTCATTGCCGGCTACACATTGAACGCCGGCCTTTATTAAACCTCCCAAAGCGTTGTACTTCTCAATTATGGTTTGCGGGAGAGCCGCCAACCGAGTGGTTTCCTCATCTGTAAGGCCTTGAGTTTCGCGCTTGTATTCAAGGAAGGTTTGTGCATCCCGATACAGTTGGATGGTGGGGGTGATGTATATGCCGGCTTCTGCGATTCTTCCAGCCAGTGGTGCATCGAACCGCAAGGTTCCATCCGGAAGCTCAAAACAGGCATGCTCGATATGATCTATACCCGCGTTAACAGCGTTTTCAATGCCGGGGATACCACGGCAGTGAGCGCTGACGGTTTTGCCATGGGCATGGGCGGTCTTCACCGCGGCAGACATATCGGCCATAGGGTAAGAGGCGTAACCCGGATGGGTGCCCGGCGTACCTCCGCCTGTAGCAATTAATTTGATGAAGTCCACGCCCATACCAATCCATTTCTCTACTGCTGTCTGCAGTCCATCAGCGCCGTCAGCGACTCCACCCAAAAAATGGGCATGGCCGCCAGATGCGGCGAGCGGAGGCCCGCAGAGCACCAATCGCGGTATTGATTTATTGAAAATCGAACGGCGAAAGTCGAGCAAAACGCCATCTAAATCACCGCAGTCCCTCATCGTTGTTACCCCGCTTTGCAGTTCCAGTTCCAGGTTAGCAACGGCATTTTTCAGTGCTTCATCTTTGGATTGTTCATGATAAAATGGCACGCCTTTGGAAGGCATGCACAGGTGTACGTGGCAGTTGATGAGACCGGGCAGTATGTATTGATCTGGGAAGTCAAGCCTGCTGGTAGAAAGATCAGGGGTAGCGGCTTCCGAACGGTGTCCAAACGCCATGATTTTCTCCCCTTCAACGGCCACATACGCATCAGGAATGATGGTCCCCTGGTCGACGTCAATCAGGCCGGCAGTTGTAATAAACAATTGAATTAAACTTTTCCATTCACTCATGCTTCACTGCGTGCCAATCGGTGTTCCAGCCACTGGACACCGAAAGAGAGCAACATACACATGACTAGGTAAATGGCCGTGACCGTGAGCCAGACTTCGATGGTCACGTAGGTGGCGGCCATGACCTGCATAGCCTGAAAGGTCAGTTCCTGGATGGAGATGACCGATACAATGGCCGAGTATTTCAGGGTGTTGATAAACTCGTTGGCCAGAGGGGGAAGAACACGCTTCAGCGCCTGTGGCAATATGATATAAGTCATCTGCTGGCGCCACGACAAACCCAGGGCATAGGAAGCCTCCCATTGCCCTCTGGAAAGTGACTGAATACCGGCACGGACAATCTCGGTGATATATGCTCCCTGAAAAACAGCTATGGTGAACATGCCGGAAAGAAAGGCCGTGAACAGCTCCGGAGCGGAAAAAAGATAACCGAGTATTTTTTGGGTACCGGGGCTGCGGGAGCGGATAAAATCTTCCACTCCCAACAGCGGCATGATCTGAGCGCTGACAAAAAAATAAAAAATAAAAATCAACACCACCGGGGGGACGTTACGGATCAACTCCACATAGCTGCGGCCCACCAACCGATTAAACAGGCGCGGGGTGGTACGCAGGATTCCGGCGATGAAACCGAAAAACATAGCTAGCAGTGTAGACCAGATGGCCAGACGCAGCGTGGTGTAAAACCCCTGCATGAGAACGTTGGCTCTCCAGCGGCCTTCGCTTTCATCGAAAAAATAGAGGTATCGGGGAATGATCGACCAATTCCACTTGTAGTTGAGCTTCATGGTCAGCCGATATACGATGAAGGCTGTCAGTAAAATAAGCAATGTGGTCACCACCACATCCAACATGGTTATGCGGGTTTTTCGACGATACACTCGAGTCCCCTAAGATTGAGTTTTTTGTACAGAGGGAGAGTGATTAGGGATGACGTCGTAACATGAACAAAAGTCCGGCCTCATCTCCGTGTATTCGATTTTGCTTTGCCCCTTATGACACTTATTCGACCAAATGAGCCCAGTTACGGGTGCCGAACCAATAGTGGTGCTTATCCTGAAGCCAGCCCTGGTCGCGTTTTGTCTGAATCCAGCCGTTAAAGAAAACCATAGTGTCAAAATCACCTTTGCGCAGGGCGAAGGCGATGGGTTCTTTGGTGAAATTGTCTCTCATAGGCATGAAAAGCGTTTCAGAGTATTTGGCTGCTTCAAATGCCGGTCTCGGGGATGATCCCACCACTGCATGCACGTTTCCATTGCGCAGTTCCTGGTAGGCCTGGGCCTGGTCTTCGAAGAGTCGGCGTTTGGCCTTGGGCATGAATTTCTTGGCCGCCATCACAGCGGTGGTGCCCATCTTGATGGCCAGTTCCACCTCAGATTTGTTGAAATCCTCCAGAGCACTGAAGCCGTCCGCTTTAGCCTTGCTGGCCACCATTGACATACCCGAGTAGTCGTAGGGGATGGTGAAATTGACCTTCATTGCCCGTTTGGTCCGAATGCCCATACCCCCAATGATGACGTCGAACTTACCGGTCAAAAGCGCCGGTATGATGCCGGCCCATTTGGTCGGAACGAATTCGACTTTGACACCCATGTCCTCGGCCAGTTGCTTGGCCACATCGATCTCGAAACCGACAAATTTGCCAGTTTTATCTTTCATGGCCCAAGGCACGAATGTGTCCATTCCCACTCTCAGTACACCCCGCTTCAGTATCTGTTCCAGGGTGCTTTCTTTCACCAGTTGATTTTGAAGCTTACCGGCGAAAGCGGGTCCCGTCAGACTCAAACTCACTGCCACCATCAATACCAGCAACCACAGTTGTCGTTTTTTCATTTTTGCCTCCTTTGTTTACATCTTGTTTTAGGGTTGATAAGTTCCGTTCTTACGTACAACCAATATTCAGCTTACAATATTTGGCTCAAAAAGAGTTTGGTACGATCTTCGGTCGGGGCGGTAAAAAAATGTTCGGCGGTGCCGACCTCCACGATTTTGCCGTTCTCCATGAAAATAACCCGGTCGCTCACTTCCCGGGCAAATCCCATTTCATGGGTCACGCAAATCATAGTCATCCCCTCTCGAGCCAGATCCTTCATCACATCAAGTACTTCACCGATCATTTCCGGGTCTAACGCACTGGTGGCTTCATCAAAAAGCATCACCTTGGGCATCATGGCAAGGGCTCGAGCGATGGCGACACGTTGCTGCTGCCCACCGGAAAGCTGACTCGGATAATTAGACGCTTTATCGGTTATCCCTACTTTTTTCAGCAGATCCATCGACATGGCGTTGGCCTCTGCCTTGGATTTTTTACGAACGCGTCGTTGGGCAAGATTGACATTGTCCAGCACTATCATGTGGGGAAAAAGATTGAACTGCTGAAAGACCATACCGACCTCTTTGCGGATTTCAAGCCGATTTTTCTCATTGTCGTTCAGGGGGATATCGTCAATGATGATTGAACCGTTGTCGATATCCTCCAAACCATTAAGACAGCGCAGGAATGTGGATTTGCCTGATCCCGACGGACCGATTATCACTACCACTTCTCCGCGATGTATCTTGGTGGTGAAATCGACCACTGCTTTGACACCGTTGGCAAAGGTTTTGTTGATATGCTCAACGACAATGATATAATCCCCTTTAGCTCTGAACGGCATGCCGCATCTCCTTATCACCGGGTCAGGTGAGGACCTTAAAACGGTTTTCCATCCAATTAACTATGAAAGACAGGGTCACGGTAATCGCCAAATACATAACGGCTACGGTAAACCAGAGTTCGAAAGTTAGAAAGGTTTCGGCAATCACGGCCTGGGCCTGCATGGTTAAATCGTATATGGCAATCGTGCTGACCAGGGCTGAATCCTTGATCAATGAGATGGCCTGGCTGGTTAATGGCGGTAAAATTCGCCGAATCGCCTGAGGCAAGATAACACAATAATAGGTGTCGAAGGAACTCAATCCGAGGCTGTAGGACGCTTCCCACTGTCCGCGTCGAATCGAGACAATACCGGCACGGAAGATTTCCGATGCATATGCCCCCTCAAACAGGCTCAGGGCGAGAATAGCCGAGGCCATGCGACCGATGCCCAGCACCGGTCCGAGAACGAAGTAAATGAAGAACAATTGAATCAGCAGCGGGGTATTTCGGATCGCCTCCAGATACACCCGAGCGATGATTCGAGCCACGAAGGAATTGGAAAGGCGGAAAAGGGCCGTGGCCAGCCCGATGGCGAAGGCCAGGAGCAGACTGATTCCAGAAATGCGCAACGTTACCATCAATCCGTCCCACAAGGGACCGGGGTAATAACCGGTTTCGTCATGGGTGTAAATGTACTGGGGAATTTGATACCACTGCCAGTTGTATCCCAACCGTTCGGTACCACTATCGAAAAACCAGAGGATCATCAGAATGAGAATCGAAAATTGGGTGATGTCAAATAACGGCGACCGGTGGATTTTACGCCAAAGCGACTGAACCGGCGGTGGAGATACGGTTACCATGATTCGTCTATCCTGGATTCCCATGTTAGTTTTTAAGGTTAACACCACGTAGGGTTTATTCACCCAAAGCGATGTGCAGTTTCTTGTTTTCAAGCCACAGTATGCGGGTGACAATTTTATCAAATTTTATAATTTTGATTATATTATATGAGTTAATACAAAGACTAATGTTTTGTTCAAACTTTTCTATGGTTTTTGCGGCTTAAAGCATGCTTTATGTTAACGGTAGCTGCTAACATGAGAATCCAGGATATTCCAATGGTTAGGGATTAGCGGTTGGACCAGTGCGTTGCAGCTATTATTAAGACGACATTTGTTGAGCACTTCTTGTTGTCCACGACATGCCTGTATATACAACCTATGGGTAAAGCGGTAAACCGATTTCCCATAATTGTCAAGAACAAATTCCATTTCACCCTTTAGATAAAAAAAGAGCAACAACAATCATTCGAGGAGTAAAAGCGACGAATCTAGCCAAGACTCCTATTGCAACATTACTTGAAAAGGCAGCAATTGATATTAAAAAAAACGTGGTAAAACACTGGTAGTCCTAATCACTGACGGTGAAGAGATCTGCCAAGGTGGTCCAAAAGCCGGCATTCAAGATCTAAGGACTGCCGGACTCGATGTCGAAATCAGCGTAATTGGCTATTCGCTAGATTCTTCTCAGTTAGAAGATACATTTAAGAACTGGGCAAAAGTTGGTGGCGGTTCATATTTTAGTGCTAAAATCAGTAGCTCCTTAAAACAGTCCCTTAAGAATAGTCTTGATACGATTGTGCATATTAAAAGTAAAAGTGGAGAAATTAAGGATAGAGGGAGTATTGCTAAAACGTATAGCTTAGTTCTTGATGAGCATTTAATTAGTTTTCCTAAGTTAAGTATACCGGAAAAACTAGTGATTATCGAAAGTGGGGGAATGCATGTTTTGCGGTATTAGTTTTCTATGACTATATAGAACATAGTTGGGAAAGGCTTGTTAGAAATTGAAGTCACATTTTGCAAATTTATCAAGATTTTCGGATTGACCATTTATCATTAAAAGAGCCCCGGAAGGGCTTGAAGGTGTGGAGAAGTCGGACATTAGTTTCTCGAAAAAAAAGAGGAGGTCCTATTCCATTCCGAAAAGGAAAGCGAGAAAAATATTGTCAACAAGGTAAACAAGGTTGGGTTCAAAGCGAAGGTCGTTGAGGAGTAGATCAAATTTTTTTCACAAAGAAATCATCAATTTGTGAGATGTAATCACTATCGAGGGTGAAACCGTTGAAGCATTGTCAGCGGCGATCGTCCCTATTCCTATCGGCGATTTTCTTAGCATGCCTTTTTACTATTGGAAGGAGAGAGCGCAAGGCCTTATTAACGGAGTCATGATCAGGGAAATACTGAGCGACATCAGAATCAATAACAATGACGTTCGCCTCCTCTGCGTATCTTTTCGCATATTTCCCTATTACGTTTTTGCTGAGATCATATTCTTCTAACATATCGAGATTATTAGCCATTACTTTCATAATATGACCTTTCGTTTTTGGTCGCCCTTCTGGCGCTGATTATTCAGATATTATCACCCCGTTCCGTATGCGCGACAATTAAAATACGATTTTTGTGGGATACTCCAATTATGATAAATCGCTCCTCATTTTCTGAATAAAGCGGGTCCTGAAAGGTCAACTAAAGAGGGTCAGAAAAAACGGTACTTGTCTCGTCAAATGTGATTCCATTTTTCGGTGTTTTATTGTAATATTCATATGTTAGGAATCATGGACCATTTTTCTGAGCTGGGTTAAAGCCTTTTTCGGCATATTGAATGAATGCTCCGGTCCGGGAAAGGTCTCTTCCTGAACATCGGTTTTATAACGCTGCAAGGCCTCTAGGATTATGGGTCGGATTTGGGTATACTGCTTGACGAATTTGGGGATAAACTTATCAAAAAGACCGATCAGGTCATGGGTCACCAAAACCTGCCCGTCGACATGGGGACCGGCGCCGATGCCGATAATCGGCACGCTGGCAGCCTCTGTCACCAGTTTTCCCAATAGACCGGGCACGGCCTCTAAAATGATGGAAAAAACACCGGCATGCTCGAGCGCTCTGGCGTCGTCGATGATTCGCTTGGCTGCCATTGCGTCGCGTCCCTGCGTTTTAAAACCGCCCAGTGCGCCGGCCGTTTGCGGGGTTAAGCCGATGTGGCCCTGAACCGGTATCCCGGCTTTGACGATCGCTTCGACCGTCGGTGCAGAATCGACACCTCCCTCCAGTTTGACAGCATCACAGACACCCTCTTTCATCAATCGACCGGCGTTGCGGATCGCTTCTTGAATCGATATATTATAGCTCATAAACGGCAGATCGCCGATGACGAGCGGTCCCTTACACCCCCGAACCACCGCCTTGATATGGTGAATCATGTGTTCCATAGTCACTTCGACTGTACCTTCCAAACCTAAAACGACCATCCCAAGAGAATCGCCCACTAGAACGATATCCATGCCGGCCTCATCCGCCATGAGACCAAAGGGGTAGTCGTAGGCCGTGCACATGACCAGTTTACGTCCCTCCTTTTTCGCTTGCTGAACATCGAGAACGGTCACTTTTTTATCGCTCATCTTAAAATTCCTCCGTTTTTTGTTTTTTAAAAAAGATGTTGAAGTGTTTTCACCAGCGCCGTCAGGGTCAGGTTGACCGGCACTTTCAATCCCAGCTTTTCCGCTATCCGGACCACCGCTCCATTGATGGCATCAATTTCGGTCAATCGTTTGTTATCCACATCCTGGCCCATTGAGGATCGATTGGCACCTGTCGCCTTTGCGACCTGGAAAACGTGTTCTACGGTATTCTCGTCGACTTGGATCCCTTGAGCCCGGGTAACACTCATCGCTTCCTCCACCGCAGCTTGGAGGAGGTTCTGCGTGATCTCAAGATCAAGAATCTGTCCATTTTTGATTCCGGTCAGGGCTGTGATGGCATTGATACCAACGTTTATCAGAAGTTTGTTCCAGATAACACTTTGAACGTTTTGCACTACTTCTGTTTCAATACCGGCTTGAGTCATTACGCAGGCAATTCGATCGGCGTGATCCAGGTTTTTACCGGCCCACATACCGATAATCGTCGCACCGGTTCCGGCATGGCGAATACGCCCAGGAGCCAGCAAAGTGGCGCCGTGGGCAGTGGTTCCGGCCACAATACGGTCATCGGCAACGGTTTCAGCGATGATATCCGCATTACCCATGCCGTTTTGAAGTGTCAAAACCAAGCCCTCAGATCCAACCAGTTTTCCGGCGATATCAGCAGCCGGCCGTGTCTGTGGCGATTTAACAAACACAATGACCAAATCAGCCTTCTCGATGTGATCAGGATCGGTCGTCGCTTTGATATGGACGCGCCGGGGATGGCCATCTTTCTCGATGTTTAATCCGTTTTGGTTTATGGCAGCGATCTGTTCAGCCCAGATATCAAAGAGCCAGACCTCGGCGCCGGATTCAGCGAGCAGACCGCCGAAAAGGCTGCCCATGGCACCTGCGCCGACAACAGCAATTTTCATTGATTTCCTCCGAGAAGACCCTGGCCCTGGGTAAGCCAACAGGCGACATAATGGTTTGGGTGAACCTCGCTCAGAGGAGGAGCATCGGTTCGACATCTGCTGAGGGTGTGCCGGCATCTGGGATGGAAACTGCACCCGTGTGGAGGATCAATAGGGCTCGGCACATCACCCTCCATGTAAGACGACCGCTTTCTGACATGGGGGTCCGGTATCGGGATGGATTCAAAAAGGGCTTTGGCATACGGATGGATCGGGGCCTGACTGAAATCTTGAATCGGCGCCTGTTCGACGATGGTTCCCAGATACATCACCGCAATCCGGTCGCAGATATGTTCAACGACGCTCAAGTCGTGGGAAATAAAAACGTAAGAAAGATTGAACTCTTCTTTCAAGTCTTCCATCAAATTGATAACCTGGGCTTGAATAGAGACATCCAGAGCACTGACCGGTTCGTCGGCAACGATTAAGTCCGGACGTACACACAGCGAACGCGCGATGCCGATCCGTTGTCGCTGGCCGCCGGAAAATTCATGGGGATATTTATCCAGATCACTCCGCCGAAGCCCGACTTTTTCCAAAAGCTCGGCCGCTGCTTCCCGCCGTTGATTTCGTGTCAATCGCCGGATGGCTCGCAACGGCTCGGTGACAATTGCATCGACCTTCATCCGTGGATCGAGACTGGAATAGGGGTCCTGGAAAATGATTTGCATTCGCCGGCGATACGGCATTAGGTCAGCCGGGCTTAATGAAAAAATATTTTGCCCCTCAAATTCGATACGACCACTGGTCGGTTCGATCAAACGAAGGATCAACCTGCCCAGGGTTGTTTTGCCGCAGCCCGATTCACCCACCAAACCGAAGCTCTCACCTCGTGAAACGGAAAAGGAGACACTGTTGACGGCCTTTGTCCATCTCTCGGGCTTGGCCATGATGCCGGTGCTAAAGGGAAAGTGTTTAACAAGATCGATAATGTTCAACAGTGGAAGCTCAGACATTACCCCTCCCGCGTTCGGGATGTTCATGCAGCCAACACCGGGCCCTGTGACCATTTTGAATCCGGTCAAGGGTTGGTTGTTGCTGCCGGCAAAGATCAAAGGTATATGGACAGCGGTCAGCGAATTTACATCCGACGATAACCTCGGTCAAGGCAGGTACGGTTCCGGCTATTTCTCTAAGTCTTTTGACCCGGCCCTTTGCGCGGCCGCCTGCCTGTGGTATAGATTTGAGAAGTCCTTGGGTGTAAGGGTGAAACGGACGGTCAAATATGCGGGTGACACTTGCTTCTTCAACAATCTGGCCGGCATACATCACCAATACTTGGGCGGCCATTTGAGCGATTATCCCAAAATCATGGGTAATCAGAAGTAGCGACATACCCAACTCTTCTTTGAGTCCAGACATCAGCGCGAGAATTTGTGCCTGGATAGTGACATCCAATGCGGTGGTCGGTTCATCTGCAATCAGCAACTTTGGACGGCAGACCATGGCCATGGCGATCATTACCCGTTGTAGCATCCCGCCGGACAGTTGATAGGGATAATCCTTTAACTGTTTTCCGGCGGCCGGAATTTTGACATGCTCCAACCATCCTGTTGCCTCATCAAAAGCTTCGGATTTTGATAACCCCTTGTGGATCATCAACGGTTCAGCAACCTGTCGGCCTATGGAGATCACTGGGTTGAGAGAAGTCATCGGTTCCTGAAAAATCATCGAGATTTCTTTCCCTCTTATTCGCCGAAGGTTTTCGCGGTTGAGTTCAAGCAGATTTTTCCCTTGAAACAGAATCCGACCCGATTCGATGCGGCCGGGAGGTGAAGCAATCAAACCCATGATACTCATTGAAGTGACACTTTTTCCACACCCAGATTCGCCGACCAGACCGAGTGTTTCGCCTTTGGCGATATTAAGGCTGAGCCGGTCCACAGCCCGCGCTACGCCCTCGGGCAGGTGAAAGCAGACCGAGAGATTGTCTATTTCCAGAAGCTTTTCGCTCATGATGTTTCGCCAGGATAAAGATAGTGGAGTGCGGTTAAAGTATAGATTTTGGCGGTTTCAATCAGCTGATCCAAATCGACCCACTCGTCTATTTGATGGGGTACCTGACGGTCGCCGGCTCCTATGGTAACGATGGGGATATGCTTCAGGGCCCACAGAAAGCTTCCATCCGTGGCCCCGAAGACGCCTCCATGGATCGGTTCTTTTCCGGTAAGCTGTTGGGTTGCCCAATCAGCAGCCAGAACGATCGGGTCGTCTTGCGCGGTCAGGGTGCAGGGCCTGTCGGCCAGAAACTCAACGTCGATATTGAGATCATGGCTTCGTTTTAATTCAATGCGCTGATCGAATGCTGTAAAATCGTCCTTTACCCGGCGTTGGACCCGATCGCCAAGTGCGATCAAGCGGTTGCGGATATCGGGGTGAGACTGACCTGGAATAGTTCTCACATCTACGAGCAAAAGGGCTTCGCCGGGCATTACGTTAAGCTGTGGAGGACCGGCGGACGGGGCTTGAATCACCGTGGCAGTGAAGCTGGGCCAGCCAAGCAGATCATCTTTGCCACTTTGTACGAACGCTTCCAGTTCCAGTTCGTGGAGTCCGTCGATTAAACGAGCGACAGCCGGTGCAATATTCAGCCCGCTGAGCGGCATAGCCCCATGGCTCATCCGACCGGTTAGGGTGTAACGTGCCCGGACAGCCCCCTTCTGGGAAGTACAGACCATGCCATCCTCCGGTTCGCAGATGACTGCCGCGGTGACCTTATCAGCGTGGCCTTGTTGGATGAAGTGGCGGACACCGATCATCTGGTCTTCCTCATCACAAAGAACTCCACCGATTATTGACCCGGCCAGTTTTACACCGGATCGTTTCAGGGCGGCCATGGCGATAAGCATGGCGGCAAGGTTGCCTTTGGTATCACAGCTTCCACGGCCATACATCCTCCGGCCGACAATTTCCGCACCAAAGGGATTGTATTGCCAATCCGCCAATTTGCCCGGGGTAACGACATCTGTGTGGCCTTCAAACATCATCTTCCGCTTTCCCAGACCGGCTGTCCAGGTGACCAAAACGTTCGGCCTTGCAACCTCGACTTCATCCTGCCGAACCTCAAATCCCTGTTTTCCCGCCCACTTGGTTACACGATCCGCCGCCGGCTGTTCGCATGTTCCGGCCACAGGGTCCCACACAGAATTGATTCTAACCAACTCACGTGTCAAATCGATCAATTCGTTGGAATCGACTGATTTTAAAACCCTGGAGATGATTTCAGGAGGTATCATAACAACTATTCTGGAAATCCGATGGGGGTATTATATAACGCATAACTTATAGTCGAGATTTAACTCGGTTAGGGTTCTATTCTTGCTTACCTTGCTCTCACCATCTTTGGATCGAGTGTATCGCGCAAACCATCACCGAGTAAATTGAAGCCCAAAACAGCCCATGCAATGGCTAGGCCCGGAAAAATTGCCATCCACGGCGCCTGGGACATGAAGGTTTGCGCTTCGTTGAGCATTCGACCCCAGGATGCATGGGGCGGCTGGGTTCCCAAACCCAGATAGCTGAGTCCTGCTTCTGCGATAATAGCCACGGCGAACTGGACAGTAATCTGGATCAGCAGAGGGGAGAGGATGTTTGGCAATACATGTAGCAATGTAATCGCCCACTCGCTCACACCTCCGGCCCTGGCTGCCACGATAAACTCTCGTTCCCATATGGTCAAAGCCACGGCCCTGGTTAGCCGGGCAAAAACAGGAATATAGAAGATACCGATGGCCAACATTGCATTTACCATCGATGGGCCGAATACCGAGGTGATCAGAATGGCGGTCAACACTGCCGGAAAGCCAAACAAAAGGTCTGAAAATCGCATGATCGACTCATCCACCCATTTGCCGTAATAGGCGGCGCCGAGCCCCAGAAGTATTCCGAGGCTCAAACCGATGGCTACCGTGACCAGGCCGACAACGATCGAATTGATCGCCCCCACCATCACCCTCGAGAGAATATCCCGGCCATATTGGTCGGTGCCGAGTGGATGCGTTATCGACGGGGCTTGGAGCCGTTGGCGAGCACTCATGGAATTGGGTTCATAGGGCGTCCAGACCAAACTGAGAATGGCCATGAAAATAACAACGAATGAGAGACTGAAACCGACGGCGAAGTTAAGATTGCCGAAAAATCTTTTCACCTTGTTGACTCCGAATGCTTGCTATGTCAGCCTGACTCTGGGATCGAGAACAGCATAAGTCAGATCGACAATAAAGTTGACAAAAATAACTGCGGCGGCCATGAACAGTACAATTTCGCGCACCACCGGTAGATCCCTCTGACCGATGGCCTGGAAGACCAGCCGTCCCAGACCGGGTAGGTAGTAAACATTTTCGATAATGATAGCACCCGCCATCAGTTGACCCATCTGGAGGCCAAGGATCGTCACTACCGGAATGAGGGCATTCTTCAGGGCATGGACATAGACAACGGTCCGTTCCCGAAGGCCCTTGGCCCATGCGGTCCTAACGTAGTCCTCCCGAAGGACTTCCAGCATGGAAGAACGGGTTAAACGGGTTAGAATCGATGCTCGAATAACACCAAGGGCAAAAGAGGGTAGCAACAACGCTTTGGCCGAACCCCAGAAACTGACAGACCAACCCGGAAACCCGCCGGCTGAAAACAGCCCCCATTTAACCGCAAACAGCAGGATCAGCAGAATACCCAGCCAAAATTCGGGGGTCGCCAGGCCGAGCTGCGTAAAAAACATCACGATCACATCGCCGGGTTGGTTCTGGTGACGGGCAGCATAAATACCCAGTGGTAAAGATATGACAACCGCAAAGCAGATTGCAAAA
>PVBE012288788.1_pt1 | contig 18278 bp, 15 predicted proteins | sample 1631181 | NCBI WGS metagenome assembly PVBE01 (sample SAMN08397723, study PRJNA350692) | Marine metagenome, whole genome shotgun sequencing project. | isolation source: water | place: Pacific Ocean | collected 2012-04
CCTTACGAACTCTTGGTACTAGAAATTTTTACGAAAGATTTTGCCCTTTGGCGTACTCGAAAATGCACGTGTAGTCGTACTCAGCGACTTTGTCCTCGTCCTGATTGGTCAACTCAACACGGAAGGTGACAAATTTGCTCCCTCTTTTGTCATATTTCTCCAATACATGTGCGCAGCTTGTGATCGTGTCACCAACCTTTATGGGCTTAAACCATCGGGCAGTACATTTGGCGAAGGGGGTTTGTCGATTATTTTTTTCAACGTTCTCTAATGCCGTGTAACCCGCAGACTGGGCCATGGAATGTCTTCGAAGCGGAGCTTCCCTGAATATGGTGGTCGGCATCGCAAATTCGCCTTCAGATGCATTAACGTATCTGGGATTAAAATTCCGGGTGTCACTTGCGTATGTCGCGACCGTCTCGGAAGTGATGTCGAGGGTAAGCTCGTCGCCTTTGGTTCCAGGCTCTACAACGTCCCATTCCCACCTTTTGTCATTGATTATGTAGTCGCGCAATATTGATGCCTTCCTGATCTAATAATCTGCTAATTATCCACACGAACTGACTCAGAATCCATCATCGATTGAATTTCTTGTTCCGTGTAGTTCAGTTCCTCAAGTATCTCTCGAGTATGCTGACCCAGAGTCGGGGCAGCACGATCCACAGACCCTGGCGTCTCCGAAAGTTTGACAGGTACGCCAAGTGTTTTCATTTTTCCAACTATCGGATGATCTACTTCCACAACCATTTCTCTAACCTTGGTATGCGGGTCATCATCCAGAATATCGGCGATCGTATTTATCGGCCCCACCGGAACCCCAACCTTCTTTAATGCTTCAATCCATTCGTCAGATGGCCGTCTGAGGAATTCCTTCTGAAATTCTCCAGTCAACGCTTTATTGTTTTTGATACGGCTTTTGATAACGGCGAATCTTTCATCCTCCAAAAGATCAGGGCGCTCGATCACGTCACATGCGACAGTGAAAAGCTTTTGAGAAGTAGCCGCAATATTCACCCAACGGTCGTCGGAACAAAGAAATGACCGGTAAGTACCACCCCCGCTGCCCTGAGGTTCTGGAATATCTCCTGATTCCCAGTACTCAGCAGCTCTCCAGGTCAACCAGGAAATCGGGGTGTCGAGCAATGTGGCTTCCACATGTTGACCTTTACCTGTCCTGTCACGTTCTCTCAAAGCTGCGAGAATTCCAATCACCCCGTACATCCCTGTGCCCATATCCGTAATAGGCGTTCCCGTCTTAATTGGTTCATTACTGTCTGGCAGTCCGGTCAGGGTCATTAGGCTGCTCATACCCTGCGCTATCAAATCCAAACCCCCTAACTTGCCATATGGAGATCCCTCACCAAAACCGGTGACGGTGCAATAAATCAATCCCGGTTTCTTCTTCCTGAGATCTTCCCAGCTAAGTCCCAGGCGCTCCATGACTCCCGGACGGAAGTTTTGTACCAGGATATCCGCTGTATCAAGGAGTCTGAAAAAGACCTCTTTACCGGCATCAGACTTAAGGTCGATAGCCATACCACGTTTATTGCGGTTGGTTACCATGAACTTACCGTTCTCGCCCTTATAAGGACCGAGGTCTTCGGCAGCGGATTCATCCGAACCAGACGATTTCTTTTCTATTGCCTCGGATGCTACAAGCCTCATATCCGCACTGTTAGGGGGCTCGATTTTTATTACATCCGCACCAAGGTCAGCAAGTATGAGAGAGGCATAGGGCCCGGCAAGCGCCAGAGTACAATCCAAAACTCTCAAATCCTGCAAGGGTCCTGTCATTTGTTCCTCGTTAGAAATCGCCGTGAGACGCTATTAGAACCATAATTGCTTTGAAAAATTAACATCAGACACTGGTTCAAGGCCCTGAAAAATACCACGCTAATCACGCGGCTTCAACGCCCAATTGACGGGAATTATCACCCGATCAGTAAAGCAATTGACGCTGACACTTGGGATGATTTCGTGGGTAATATGAAAACTAATCGCATAAAAATTCCTAAGAGACGTAGATTAGATTCGGTTACATAACCATAGGTTTTGAAAAGTATGATCGAACATGGTTTCGAAATTATTGATTTCCATTCACACTTCCCGGTCCCTACTGACTTTTCCGGCAGACAATCCCCCGGGCCGGACAATGAAAAACACGAACATTTAACTAAAGCGCGCTCAGAAGTTACGTGCTGAGTGGAGGCTAGCTCACGGATTCCATACTCCGGAAACAAAGGAAATGTCCGATGATGAGCTCGCTGAGAAATGGTCCAAGGAAGTTGATCGGTACGGAATAGACAAAGTCGTCTTTGTCACGGGCGGTGGCAACGAGCGACTCGCAAATATCGTCTCACATTATCCAGATAAATTTATAGGATTCGCCCATCACAACCCACACGAAAAAGGTGCAGACAATCTGCTACGCAAATCAGTGAACGAAATGGGCCTAAGAGGCTACAAAATCATCGCCCCGGCCCTCGACACCCCAATCGATCACCCTTCCGCGTACCCAACATGGGAAGCTGCAGCAGATTTAGAAATACCTGTGTTAATACACTTTGGCGTGCTGGGTGGTGGTGGTGGCGTTTCGCATCACATGAATATGTCTCCCCTCAGCTTGCATGATGTAGCCAGAGATTTCGCATCAGTGCCGTTCGTGATACCCCATTTGGGATGTGGTTATGTACGAGAACTTTTACATTTGATGTGGTCATGCCCCAATGTGCATGTCGATACATCCGGATCCAACCAATGGATACGGTGGATGCCGGAAGAAATTACCGTGAAATCTCTGTTGCGTAAGTACCTCGAAACTGTAGGACACGAACGAATAATATTCGGAAGTGACTCAAGCTGGTTCCCGCGCGGGTTTTCTGTCAGGTATTTTGAAGACCAGGTAAGGGATCTGCGTGAATTAAATGCATCGAATGACCAGATGGAGGCCATATTCAACGGCAACGCCCGAAAACTGCTCAAGCTTTGAACCATCATCCATAGCGTGGTTTTTATCCCCTATTTATTATATTTTGTTTGATATATAAGATTGTATAGTCTATGATGAAACCGTTGATTATCAAGTTAAAACTAAGAAAATACCTTTGACAATCTCAGTAAGCGCAAAAGAACTCATTGAATCACTGATCGAAAACATCAGCACGGTGATCGTAGGAAAGAATGAAACGGTCGAACTGGCGCTGGTGGCTCTAATCAGTAACGGACATGTCTTGATAGAAGACGTCCCCGGCGTGGGTAAAACTATGCTGGCACGTTCAATCGCCACATCGACCGGTTGTGAATTCCGACGTATGCAATTCAAACCTGACCTGCTACCAAGTGATGTTACGGGAGCTTCAGTATTCAATCAGAAGACTGGAGAATTTGATTTCAGAGCCGGTCCTATCATGGCCCAAATCGTATTAGCGGATGAAATCAACAGGGCTACACCGAAAACTCAATCTGCGCTTCTTGAAGCTATGGGTGAGTACCAGGTGACCGTTGAGGGAACGACGCGAGTTCTGCCGAATCCATTCATGGTGATGGCAACTCAAAATCCCATCGAATATGAGGGCACTTTCCCGCTACCCGAGGCTCAACTCGACCGATTCTTCATGCGAATTTCACTGGGATACCCTGATGTCGACCAAGAAGTGGCAATCATGGATCAACGGGAGCAAGCAGACCCAATAAATCAGATTAAAAGTGTATGTACTCCAGCTGAAATCATTGACCTCCAATCAAAAGCCAGCGACGTCTATATCGACCCGCTGGTGAAGCAGTACATTGTCGCTATTACTCAAGCCACGCGTCAACATCCTGAAGCAGCTCTGGGAGTATCTCCACGGGCCTCGATCAACCTTATGAAAGGTGGCAAGGCAAAAGCACTTCTGAGTGATCGCGACTACGTGATTCCCGACGATATCAAAGACATAGCTACCGCAACGCTAGCTCATCGAATACTCCTAACGCCTTCCGCCAGAATGCGAGAGGTAGAACAAGAAAACATAATCGCAGATGTGCTAGATGGAATTTCAATACCTGGTGCCAGCACTAAGAAATAGCCTGCAAGCAGCAAATAGATAACCCGACAACCCACAGTTTGAGCAAATGTAGCGTACCTGAATGCCGACCGAAAACAGCATGATATCTACCAGGCCTATAGGTGGCAGAAAACGTGTGGTTCGCCGTTTAAAACGACACCCCGTTCTCTATGGAATTTTAGGGGTCATAACACTTGAATTCCTGACAGGGTTGGGTACGGGATTTGATCTGTCGGTGAGACTTTATTACGCACTGGGAATTCTCTTAGTAGTCGGATGGTTCTGGGCTCGCAGCAGTTCCAAGAACCTGACAGCCGAAATCGAAAGATCCAAGGGACCACACACAGTAGGCGGAAAGATATCTGAAGTCGTCACGATGCGTAACGGCGGTGGAACCCCCAAGGCATGGGTCGAAGTGGAGGATCGAACCGATCTACCGGGCATAAAATTCAAACATGTAGCCAGCCTGGGACTAACCGTATCTTTCGATCGCGTTGAAATGTCTCAGACTGCCACCCGCAGGGGAGAGTACAAGATCGGTCCTCTGGTCGTGCGAACATCTGATCCTTTCGGGTTGTTCCCACAAGAGGTGGTTTTCGGATCCGAAGAGACCATCCTAGTAAATCCTAAGATTATCGACATCCCTGATTTCGCGACCACTGCAATCCAACACCTTGGAGAGACTTCTCGACGCCAACGCACGAGGGTACTAAGCACTGATGTCGCGTCTGTAAGAGAATATGAATCTGGTGATGACCTGAGCAAAATTCACTGGTTGTCGACGGCAAGAACCGGACAAATGATGGTCAAACAATTTGATCAGGGTTCGTCAGGTGACATGTGGGTGCTTTTCGACCAACATACAAATTCCGTTGTCAACAACAATATTGACTCCACTGATGAAATCGCTGCTACGGTCGCTGCATCTGTAGTAGATCGGTACGCACGAACGTTTTTACCCGTCGGATACATTTCTCACGGAAGTCAATCACTTGTTACCTTGCCGGATCGCTCTTCACACCACAGGGATCAAATCATCCGCCATATTGCTACGAGTAAACCCACTGGCGATATCACAATTCTTGAAGCTCTTTCAGACATCGAACGCGAATTCGGACAAAACACATCTCTGGTTGTCATAACAGCCGCCAACGACGGACCATGGGTCGAAGCCCTCGCAGGATTATCCAAACGCGGAATACGCATCAACACTGTATTAATAAATCGTCATTCATACGGCGGTGATTCAAATGAAAGTGCCCTATCCCACTTGGCGTCATCTGGAGTTTCTACCTATCCACTACGCATGGGCCAAGCAATTCCTGATGCATTAAAAACCCCGTTCGGGCGAGGAAAAGACACAGAGCCAGCCCCTGAAGACTCTAATCAATCATCAAGACCTGAAGCGAATTCCAGTCAACCTGAATTATCTGATATCAAACATTGAGCACAGCCACCGAATTCCTAAACCAGTCGAGCCAATCGCCTCCAGAAACCGTGGAACAGGCAAGTGAGAAAAACTCGTCTAATTGGGCCATACTAAAATTTGCACCAATATACGAGTGGATAAGCTTAGGGATCCTAACGAGCATGATGATCATCGTTGGATGGTCCGTTGAGCTCGCAGGATGGGGTGATCTACCCTCAGTTATTCCCACACTCGTAATCGGTACCCTCGCCGCGTTTGTTATTTCGAGATTAAGTATTTGTCCGTATCTCGTTTCTGTCCTGGTAATATTGCTCGGGATATTAATCGTCATTTGGCAAGCTTCATCACAGGCAGTTGGCGATAATCCAATTACACGCGCGATTGACTCCCTTGTTCGTATGGTTTCGTGGGTAAACGTGGCTCAGTCGGGTGGAATAAGCACGGACACCATACCCTTCGCATTAATGTTTATGACAGCCGCATGGATCGTCGGATACACGGTGACGTCATTGACACTTCACTTCAGAATTCCATGGCTCCCAACTGTCTTGCTATCGCTAGTAATTCTCACGAATCTTAGCTACCGACACGGAGAGCACGAGCATACATTCTTTTTGTTTTTGATTGCCGGGATCGTACTTTTCGCCCACCTGACAACAGTCCGCCGTTTCGAAACCTGGAGGGCAGAGGGCATCCGCTATCCACGCTACCTCGGATGGACGACGGTACAGGATGGCCTGGTATTCGCCATTCCAATCGTCGTCGTGAGCATGCTTCTACCACTTTGGGAACCGCGATCCGATCAACTGGAAGACACTTGGGACGTCATTAGAACGCCCTTTTACGCATTGAGAGACCCGGCAAACAGGTTATTAGGGGGAGTAAATAGCCCTCTAAAGGGAAACCTGCTTTCAGTGCCTTCACAATCCCGAGCATTCGGCGGACCTTTAGAGCTAACAGATGAGCCACTGATGGCCATTAGATCTAAATACGTCGTTCCATATGCAAGCCGGATTTATCAAAGGTACACATCCGAGGGATGGATGACCGATCCAAACACACGGGTGAAAGCAATCTCCGGCGCATCATTAGCACCACTTGTCGATAACCTCGAAAGAGAACAGGTATCCCAGGAGTACGTACCGTTGATGGACACCAAGGCGGTTGTCCCCGCAGGTGGCATTTTCTCGGTTGATCGTGCAGCAAACTATGAATTGCTGCGACCCATGAAGTGGCAGGTCCCACTATCAGCTTCAGCCGAAGAACTATCAGGAATTCCGGTCGACCTACGTGATCTCGTTACGAGCCTGCAATCTTCTTTGGATGATCTTGTCCCTGTTAGATCTGATGAAAAAAGCCCGTCAAGAAAATATGAAATGGTCGAACAAATTTTATTAGAGCGCGTGCTGAAGGGTCTGATGACAGCCTCGAGCTCCAAGGAAGATCAAACAATCACTAGAACTGTAGAAGATGAAGTAGGGCGAAAGAATATTCTTGAAACTGTGCTTTTACCTGTTAAGTCCGGAGATAAAAATCTAAACTGGGACACCTTTTCAGTGGGGATAGCGTCGGATCGTCAAACGGGCGTTGTCCGGTGGCTCGAATTAGAGCGGAAGCCGGTAGTCGAACAAGTCGGTGTGCAACTGGTAGAAGAGATATCCAAAGACGATACATTTTCTATAAAAACATTCATATCCCATGCTAAAAACGAGCAATTGAATGATGCGGGTACCAACTATCCAATCGCCATTACTGACCGATATCTTCAATTACCAGCTTCACTGCCGATTGAAGTGAAATCCCTTGCAGACCAGATCGTCAAAGATGCCGATGCTATAACCCCTTTCGAAAAAGCCGAGGCGGTAAAAGCATTTCTTACCAATCAGGAATATTCTCTGGAAATTAATGGCCCTGATTTTGGTGTAGACGGCATTTATTATTTTCTATTCCAAACTCCCTCAGAACCATGCGCCAGTAATCGCGAAAATTGTGATGCCGACAAAATAAAGGGCTACAGCCAATATTTCGGGTCTGCTGCTGCAGTTCTTTTGAGATCTGTCGGAATTCCAGCACGATATGTTGCAGGTTGGGGACCCGGTGAGTACCTTTCGGAAGAAGAGATATTCCTAATACGAGATAACGACCGCCACGGCTGGTCTCAGGTTTACTTCCCCGGATACGGGTGGATCGACTATGAGGTCACACCTGGCCGACCTATAATTGGGCGCGGACAAATGCCCGATGCCCCAAGAAACAATGGTGGCTTGGGACCTGGAGCTGTTGAAGCGTTCGAGGAGGATCCTGACTATCTGGCTTACCTGTTGGATCTAGAAGAATTAGAACAATTCGAACTAGATGCAAGAAATTTACCTGGAAGATCAGGCTTAACAGGCGAAACCACGACCATTAATACACTGAGACCGTACCTCGTCATTGGCGCAATTACGCTGCTGGTATTAATTCCCTTATTGAGTTGGAACTTAAGTCTCAGAGGTTTAAACGCACAGGCAAAAACCTACGCCAAGATAGGCAGAATAGCGTCATTGGTCGGAATGAAACGGAAACCGGAAGAAACGATTGCTGAATTCATAAAAAACCTGAGCGACAAAGTGCCTGATTCTAGAGAAAATTTGAATTTTATCGGCAGGACATATGAACAAAATGTTTATGCCAATCCAGACAAAACCCAAAGCATTGAGCGAACAGAGCTCGAAAAACTTAACAGGGCTTGGAGACAATCTGCGAGAACGCTCATCATCCACGGGGCACAAAATTTGATTCGAATTTAAAAATCGAACAATTGAACGAATAAACCCGAAGTTCTACCTCCTTCAACTATGAGCTAGTTCAAATAGAGGTTTCTTGCCTCTAGCCTCGTTTTTCAAGATGGCTTCTTCATCTGAATTAATAGACGTAAAATTCTGGGCCAATTCGACTGCCATTTTCCATAGTTCTGGATCTCCTGGCGGGATCACAGCTGTAACCGGCTGAGAAAGAGTCCATCTAAGAGCTAATTCCATCAATTCACTATCTTCAATTGGCGCGTACCAGCATTTTTCTCTAACCCTGTCTCGTCTATCTGATAAAGCATGATGGGCAGCACCCTTAAGTGCCAGACGATAAATCCCGCGCCGCTCAGCTTCCGCCATGATTTGAGGTCCAAAACCAGATTCATACCAAGTCGTAAAATTAACAGGAAACAACACTGAATCAAAGTCAAATCGGTTCATGAGTTCGAGAGCAATTTCTGCTGAATGAGCCGAAAATCCAAGGTGCCGTACCTTGCCAGCATCCCTAGCGCGTAAAAGCACTTCAAGTGCTCCCCCTGGTCCAGTTGCTATCTCAAGGTCTTCCTCGCTCGACATAGCGTGCAACTGATATAAGTCGAAGTGATCAGTACGAAGCAGTCGAAGTGACTCTTCTAGTTCCGCTTGCGCAGTTTGTTCATCACGCTTATTGGTCTTACAAGCCAAGAACACATCTTTACGGTATGGCTCCAAGGCAGGACCCAACATACTCTGCGCATTGCCATAAGAGGGGGCTACGTCAAAGTAATTAATACCTTGATCTATCGCCCATGAGACATAGTGCTCTGAGTCTTCAGGAGTTTCATTGCTTACGACTATGCCTGCAAAAGCGACGATAGAAAGCACGTCACCAGATGAACCATACTCTCTATACTCCAATTTTTTCTCCCTACTTCTGATCTCTGAAACTTCTTGAAAGCCTATCAGCAAGTGATGAATTTTGTGATCAGGCTGATCCATAGAAATCGACGAACGTTGTACAATCCGCCAACCAGTAAATTTAAGCTAATAAGTCCTGCCGCCTCACAGAATATTCAGACGATTTAATCAGTGATATTTAGGAGTTCATCAAGATGTCAAAAATTGAAAGCCCTGAGCCTTTTTACTCGATGTCACGTCGCGCCGGAGACATGCTCTTCCTTTCTGGATTCGGTCCGGTAAAGGACGGCGAAGTAATTGGTGCAAACATCGAAGAACAGACAATTTTCACTATGGATGCTATGAAAGACGTCCTGGAGAGCGAAGGAGCCACATGGGATCACGCTATGCGGGTTAACGTGTTTCTCCTGAATATGCAGGATCGGGATGGCTTCAACGCCACATACATGGACTACTTCAAAAACCGACAGCGCATGCCTACCCGTCGTCTTATCGGTGCGGGTGATATGTATCTGGGAATTTTAGTGGAAATAGATGCTGTCGCATATCTCGGCGATACTTAAGATAGGTCTAAAAAGCCGTAAGGTTTGTTACTGTACTCGATTCTTTTCATCACCTGGACAGCAGAAGGCGCATGCCGGGAACTTACGGTACAGCAACGGGATTTGATTAAAGCATCTTCATAGTGCTTTCAGACTGTGTGAAAGCTGGCAATTAAATTACTAACTCCCATACGCCAACGTTAGTTATTCCTTACCACGGGTAGACTATCTCCATAGTGCTCAGATCAATGGCCAGTAAAAAGCTGACGAGGAACATATGACTATCAGGCTCGGAATCGCAGGAGGTAACAGAGGCGGATCTTTCGAACGGTCGCTCGCTAGCCTCCAAGAGGAAATAGAGTTGGTTGCAGTTTGTGATCCATCTGATGAAGTACTTCGAGGATGGATCGAAAAACATGCAGGACTTGAAGCTTTTTCAAATTTCGAAGATCTGATCGAAAGTCCAAACATAGATGCCGTTTTTGTTGCGACACCCATGCCCCTTCATGCTGCCCAGTCGATGATGGCATTGAATGCAGGCAAACATGTTCTTTCAGAAGTGATTGCCGCCACTACCCTGGACGAATGTTATGCATTAGTAGAAACGGTCGAACAAACCGGTATGACGTACATGATGGCGGAGAATTACTGTTACCGACGAGAGGCCATGATGATCAAGAACATGACCGACTCTCAGGCTTTCGGAGATGTAACTTACGCTGAAGGCGCGTATATTCACGATTGCAGAGACCTGATGTTTGACTCGAATCTTGCACGCACATGGAGGGGCGGATCATGGGGTGCAGGTGGAGAAGCAAAAACCCACTCGTCGCGTGGAAACGGCTACCCAACACATTCTCTTGGACCAATAGCTCAGTGGCTGGGAATCAATCGCAGCGATCGATTAACACTTACCACGACGTTTGTAACCAGTTCATTGGCAAGGCGAGATTGGGCTCTATCCGTATTACCTCAAGGACACATTGATACCACAGAAGATGCATGGTCAGATTTCACTGATTCAGCCACGACGTTGATCCAAACGGAAAAAGGCAGAGTTATCTGCCTGAGGAAAGATTCAGCGAGCCCAAGGCCTCACAATATGGCACTTCACAGCTTGCAAGGTACCAAAGGCGCCTACATATCCGGCAGGCATACTGGTGAAGATCCACTGGTATGGATAAACGGAATTTCAACTGGAGTAAGTCCCGCTAATTTCGGATATAAAGATATGGCTAGACCACCTGAATTATCAGATGCTCGAGGTGCTGAATGGCAGTCGTTGTGGGAATTGAGCAACGAGTACGAGCACCCTTACTGGAAAGAGTACGGATCAGAAGCCACAAAGGCGGGTCACGGTGGAGGAGACTATTTCATAATGCGCGATTTTGCCTCGGCGGTATCCGGGAAAATAGATCCTCCAATCGATGTATACGATGCCGCCACCTGGAGTAGTGTTTTCCCGATTTCAATGGAAAACGTTAACCGTATGGGAGAGCCCTTAGAAATCCCGAATTTCAGGAAAAATAGGTAACCTACAAAACAGTCTCACCGCCCTTACCAGGAGAACAGTTGAAGCAAAATAGATCATCTGAATTATTCCTTTCTAACGCCCGTAAAGGATTGAATCACTGGCCCAGGTGGTTCTTAGGAATATTGCTGGTCCTATTCATGTGGCAGGCGGTAGGCGCAATTCCGTTTTTCACCGTTTGCGAATACCTCCAAAACATAGAAATAGCTCAGTTCCAATGTGATGGCACGCAGATAACTGGCGACTCAGTTTTACTTGACTACCTGTTAAGTAACTACATGTTCATCATTGGCATCATCGGCGTATGGATAGCCGTAAGGATATTGCATAAGAAAACTCTGACTCAGGTGGTAACCGGTCGTAAAACCTTTGACTACAACAGAGTGATATATGCGATATGGGTGGGATTTCTACTGCATGCGGCATTGTTAGTTTTGGATGTATTGTTCATACATACCGAAATAACCCTCCGCTCACCCAGCTTTTCTGAATATATAACGTTCTTTTTATTCGCAGTAGTATTGACCACTTATCAGGCGGGCTTTGAAGAAATTTTCTTCAGGGGGTACTTACTACAAGGACTATCGCTAATCGCCAGAAACAGAGTTGTCATCATAATCGTTTCTAGTCTGTTGTTCGTCTTGCCACATTTGGCCAACCCTGAACCATTTGAATACGGATTTGCACCATATGCAACTTCCCTATTCATGTTCGCTTTATTCATGACTGTCGTTGTTCTTGTCGACGGTGGAATTGAATTAGCTATTGGATATCACGCACTTAACAATCTCTGGATAGGCCTGATTGCTAACACCGAGGTTACTGCTTTACAAACCCCGTCACTATTAATAGTCCCAATAGAACGTTATGCAATGTTCCCAGACGTTCCAGTACAGTTGATCGTATATATCGTGTTTCTAGTTATTCTCAACAAGAAATACAAGTGGTTCACATGGAAAACGCTGATGCCAAGAAACGCTAAGTAGAATCAGTACATTCGGGTTAATAGCAATATTAAAACACGATCACACATCTGCCGCGTGTGCCGCCAGCCTCAAGCTTTTCATGCGCTTTGGCTGCTGACTCAGCAGGAAATGTTTCTGCCACCCGCAAGATGAGAATTCCATCTTGCACCTGTTGACTGAGTTGATCGAGAAGATCAGCCCTATGAAAATAATCACTGACTGACGTTTGATGAAACTCGATATCTCTCTCAGCAGTTCCCTCCCAATATCGCACAGACACGAAACTACCGCCGTCTCGTACTGCGCCTACCGAAAGATGATTTTGCACAGATCCATCAGCAAGTCCATCAATCCCTTCTGGTACAACTTTTCTCATTTGTTGCGCTATATCGTCTCCCCGAGGAACCACAATATCCGCACCTAATTCACTTACAAGATCTTCATCGTTAGGTGAAGCATCAGCTATAACACGAAGACCTTCGGATTTTGCCAACTGAACCACGTATCCACCGTAACAACCCGCTGCTCCAGTAACGCCAATGGTTTGCCCCTTGCTTAAACCAAGTTGATCTAGAGATTGACGGGCAGTGAGCCCATTCATAGACAATGTGGAAGCTTCGACGATGGATACATTTTTAGGTGCTGGTGAAACCGAATCAACTGGTAGCACAATGCTTTCACGGTATGCTCCCACGCCTTCTCTCGGAAGCACCATCGCGATCACGGCATCCCCGATGCCAAAGTTTGTTTCAGTATTAGGTCCAACCTCATCAATATTTCCTGCTAAATCCATTCCGACAATAAATGGGGTAGGATCCTCAGTATTGAACTGTTTACTCACCCGCATCATCGTGTCCACGGGATTCACCGAGACCGCCCTAACTCTAATACGAACCTCTTGGGGCCCTGCATGGACCTCAGGAAGTTCGTAGATCCCAAAGACATCTGGACCTCCAGATTCCGTTATTCCTATCCCACGCATACTAATATCACCTCGATTACCTCGATTTTAAGTATTTTACTGACCCTGCTATATTTTGGTTTCAATTAACAAATGCTGTGGGGTTTGAACTTCAAATACCTCGACAAGTATAGGTAAGATTTGATTAACCATTTCCACCGAGCAATACAAGTTCCTGACGTCAATAGTCTCAGTAGTATTTCTGACTGTGTCAGGCCAGTTCAATCATTCAGCAGTGGCAATTTAAGCAAAACTCCAAGTTTAGGGCAGGATAGCATTATCCATAAGCTACAAAAATCGACTGTCTGGTTTTAGCAAAACAACCTGCAATCCTCGAAGGTAGCTCTCTGTCTGAACACGCCAATTACAGTATTTACCCAGGGTCTCAACTTTCCTGTCATCGCCGACGGCACTTTGCATCGCATGGATGCCCTGATAAGTTCGCCATACGTAGGCAATTTTTTCGTTCGATACATCAAAAGCATGGTACAGAAAAGGCAAATTAAGGTGGGCGAAAGCTCCAACACATAGTCTTATCGATGCATGATCATTATCAAATATCATCGGCATTATCAGACGCAGCTTAGGTGGCTCCACAACACCACTCTCAATTGCAACCTTATAAAGGGCCGAATCGTCATTCCATGGTGCAAAGTTAAACAAATCTTCCAAATCTTCGGTCGGATAATTACTGATCTCTCGCTCTGCAAGTTCCCACAGGATGCTGAACTGCGATATTAGATCCACACGATCACCATGTGGATCGTCAAACTCCTGGAGAACACGATCACTCAACCCTGCTTCTAGATCAGTCAGTCCATGACCTTCCATGAGTGATTCTTTGACCAGGGAAAGACGCGCAGCGTAACTACGCGTTCGACCAGGAACTTCAGATGGCAAATACGACTCTTCCAAACCACGGAATTTAACACCAGATATCAAGCGTGAAATCGTTCGCTCAGAAAGGGCATTCTCCCTGTATTTGCTTTTCAGAATATTTGCAATTGCAGGCGCACCTATCGGCGTACCCAGCGGGAATCCATCGCGCTTTAACCTTTTCACCTCATGCTTCTGCTTGTCTTCGGCCAACACAGTCTCAGTACCAACAGAGGTACTGGCGAATGATATTGAGTGATTTGGCGAATATTCAGTATTTTTATGGCGAGTCATATGAAAAGAATATTAGATTTCATCGATATTTACAACGATTCCAATGTTCGAGCAGAGATTTCTCATAGGCTAGAAAATAGAGATTCCACAGAAGATCATTATGCAAATAACCTGCGATACTTTCACTCCCAAACAGGGTTGTGTCAGTGTCAGTGATCAAGCATCAAATGGACCACAAACTAACTATTGGTATCTATAAGCAAATAGGATCCAGCAAGCTGGAGCAAATCGGTAGATTGAGTAGCAATAACCAGGTTGATAAGAACGATCAAGATACAAATCTTTGAGTCCTCAACCGAACTTAATCAACTCTTAAAAACATCGGACAAGGAACAATACAATTAATGGCATGAAAGACCCTGGAAACGCATTTTTCCATTACCACAAATATTGGCGAATAAGAGTGTATTACATGGCGAGTTAGTATTATAAATATGGCGACCCATTAGTTAATGGCGTCAAATAAACCTTGGCAATCCTCGATGTCAAGCTCACATAGCAATATGAGATTACCAACAATTGCATAAGTCGAGTAACTCATGCGGGTAGTGAAAAATCCCGCTCCTTCGCCCGTCCTATCCGGCTTCCCCCGACCGGTAGCTTCATCAGCTGGCCCTGTCCCTGAATCCATGGCGGTTTCGTGCGATTCATAAATTCGCACTTCAACATCTCGCTGATTATAGAAGCCGTACCATACGCTGGTCGCATCAGGAAGCGTTTCAGATGAAAGTTCCTTGGACTTTTTCCATCCGGCTGCAACAACATCATCTACAGTAAACAAGCCAGTTGGATTAAGAACCTGAACAGATTCTTCGGTCTGGGATGAGTTTGCCACATCACCGGTAATTTCAGATTCGCCAGCCGTACAAGTGAGACCTACTACCGATATCACAGTAATCGAAAAATATATATTCAAAGTTAACCGCAGTGGGAATTTAGAAATCGTCATCCATACTCCTAATGGTGTTGAGATAAGGAAAGTACGGTTTAATCGTCCGTCCAGTCAATGCCATTATCAACTACGATGTTACTTAAATATGGCCCGTAGAACCTAAAACATCCGACAAAGCATCTGTTATCTCTACGTTTTCAGGCTCCGTGCGAATTGCTACCCGCAGAAACTCTCCATCCAGTCCGATCTTATCCTTACAAGATCGGACATAGATACCGTGCCTGATAAGCATCAGACTGGTGAACACATCAGAAGAAACACCTAAAGGCATCTGCATCAATTGGAAATTCGCGTCGGTCGGATATGCCTGAAGAAAGTTAATGCGGCTTGTCATCGAAGTAAAGCGTTCAATATATTTCAAATACGTGTTCAATATATCCCGGTACTCATGGAGGAATATCGAACGATTGAATAGGGAAAAGAAGTATTCAGCTATCCCACTGATATTCCACAAGTAACCATGATCGAGTAATCGATCCACTCTGGAAGGATTCATGATGGCGTATCCAGCGCGTATTCCCGCGATTCCAAAATCCTTCGACATGCTCTTGATCACCGTCACGTTCTCGAATTGCTCTGTAATACCTACGAGAGTTGGCAAGGCACTATCGACACCTGCATAACTGGAATCAACGGTATCTCGACTTGCGAAATGAATAAAACTTTCATCGACAATCACCGTACTTAAATCCGAAAGTTTTGAAAGTATCCAATTCAGTTCGGAATCTGGAATCAGATAACCATCCGGGTTATTAGGTGAAATCAATACGGCAGTATCGGCGCCGCTTTTCAATACTGAATCAACATATCGTTGCGGATCAACTACAAAGTTTTCGGTAGGATCCAATTGGAATCTGGTAACTCGGTGTTCTGAGCCTGCAAACTCGTAATAAGGTGAAAAAGTTGGAACGTTAATATGAACATGCGATGAGAAATTTTGAACTACCGCTTGAATCGCTTCTGTTGCACCATTCGAGACAAAAATAGATCTCGGTTCGACCCCGACCATGGAAGATAATTTCTCAGCAACAACCCTGTTCTGTGATGGGTACGCTTCGATCATACGTTTGAAGGACTGTGAATTTTGAGGTGCATCCGTATTAAAGTACGACCAGAAAAGATCAGTCGCGAGCGGATTCGAAAGAAAACAGGCATCGATATTCACATTCAGTTCAGGAATTGCCTCTTGAATCGTCGCAGTACTAGGCGAATGCGATCCAGAATTCGCATTCAATAACTCCAGCCTGTTAATTAGAAGCTGTTCCTCTGGTGAGATTTCGATGAGACTGCCTTCTACTGACATTGCGTTCCTTATCTCTAGTAGTGGGGCCAAAATCTGACAATCCCATATCAATACCAAAAGCCAATCACCTGGACACAAAAAACGTTAGTTCAAAAGATCGAGAGCCATGAATCTACTCAAGATTCAAAAACGATCTATGTATGATTAAGGTCTAACCTGCAGCTATAAATACGCACAGGAAAATCGACGTGAAAAATTCCTACGCTATGTGCAATCGACTAATTTAGCCCATACAGGAATACATAATTGCCCACCGATGCAATTCACACGGCGAAACAAATATCCAGAAACTGACTCAAAGCTATGAAACCAATAGTTTTCGAACCTATGGATATGCCCACAGCCGAGTCGCTTTTGAAAGAAGCGAAGATGATCCTTGATCAACTCGGAATAGATTTCTTCTTGAGACATGGTACATGTTTGGGGGCAGTTAGAGACCAAGCCTTCATTCCGTGGGACGATGATCTAGACATTGGATCGGTAATCGGTCTGCATGGGCTCACAGAAAAAAAAGTATACGAAACAGCCGAAGCGTTCAAAGAAAACGGTTACAACATGAAGGTCATTGACAGTGACCTTCATTTAAGCGTTGATCTAAAAAAATTCGGCATCCAAATGGACTGGACCTGTTATCGAATCATAGACGACAGTATTTACCAATGGCCGGTAATCAAGATTCCAGTTAGCTTGCACGTTAATCTGAAACCAATCAAGTTTCTCGGGGAGACTTTCATGGTGCCCAACCCCCCCGAGGAGTACTTCAGATTAAAGTATGGGCCAAACTGGATGACCCCGAAGGAAGCAGGTGGGTTCGAGCAGGAAGTCCTGGACCTCATGGAAGAAGTTTCATCTACAGGAGACGACGACTCTAGAGGTGTTTTATTACTGTCGGACAAGCAGGATCCTAAAAACCACAATAGCAGTTTGAAGGTCGTCGATTATCAAGGTCAACCATTTACTGAGGCATCAGTATCTCTAGCTGCTACCACCATTCTGACCGGTCTTGACAAATCAGACACCGATGAAAATGGCTACGTATATTTCCGTATCCCGGAAGAAGCTTGCTACGTCGTTGCCATTCAAAGTAACGAATACAACGAGATCTTATACTTAGAAGAACTCTCCCCCGGTATAAATTACATCTACACCCCCGATCCTGAACATCCCTCCGGCAGATTGAATGCCCTGGTACCAAACAGAATCTAACCGACCTAGTAAAAACCCGTTATAAACATAAATTACTTAGCCAGGAGCAATTAAAATCACACGAGTCTATGTTGATATGGTGGCCGATCTTTTTCACTATGGCCATGTGAATTTTCTCAGAAAAGCTAGCTCACACGGAGACTTCCTGTTAGTAGGCGTTCATGCCGATGAAGTAGTGATGACATACAAGCGTCGTCCGATTCTCTCAATGGAGGAACGCGTGGCATCTGTTGAAGGGTGTCGCTATGCTGATGAAGTAATTCCAAATGCCCCGTTGGAAATCGACCGCAATTTTATCGAAAAACACAATATCGACCTTGTGATGCACGGTGATGATTTTTCCAATGATCTGGAAAAACTTTGCTACAAAATTCCCATGGAAATGGGCATTTATCGAACTGTTGGTTACACAGAGGGAATTTCTACCACCGATTTAATCGATCGCGTCAAAGCTGCCAATACGCACACATCAGGGGAATCAAGTCAAAAG